>Ga0228711_1002196_pt1 | contig 29795 bp, 14 predicted proteins | sample MedpolnodulmetaG_2_FD_177996 | JGI IMG/M metagenome (GOLD analysis project Ga0228711, IMG submission 177996) | Root nodule microbial communities from Medicago polymorpha collected in Santa Monica, California, United States - brown nodules | ecosystem: Host-associated > Plants > Roots > Nodule... | reverse complement strand
TATATATATATATATATATCTGTGTGTGTGTGTGTTCCCTCAAAAAAATTAAATGTGTGTGTTAGAAGACACTCATTAATTTTTATGAAGAAGTCTTTTAACAACACAAAGCTCAAAAGTGTATTTAGTCACTTTTTAGTTATAACTTGTTAAAACACTTCTTCATAAAAACCAATAGGTGTGTTTTAGTAAATGCATATAGGAGTTGCTAAAAGACACGTACTGATTTTTAAGAATGTGTGTTTTAAAAACATACACCTCAAGGTTTATTTACTCGCTTTTTAATTATAACCTGTTAAAAGACTCATTCATAAAAATCAGCGGGTGTCTTCTAACAAATCCACATATATATTGAAAGATCTTTTAGGAAGGAATATATATTGAAGGATCTCTTAGTAATATTTAATCGTTTATTTCAACCTATTTTTTATCATATAATAATATATTTTAAACATATAATAATTGACCATCCTTTGTCAAAAAATTGATCATCGTAAAACATTGACATATGATGTTTTTTATTATTAAACAAAAAATACATCCTTCGCCCTTGTTGTTTTCACGAACTAGGAAGCGAAGCTTCTAGACATTGAATTGATCTTAGGTTAGAGTTTATATATTGACATTTTGCTTTAACATATATGAATTTTGCTCAATAGTATTTAACTAATTTAGGGATCCTTAGAATGTGATGATTAGGTTATAAGACAAATGTGTGTTTAAGTCCCGATCCTTGTGTCAAGTCCCTTAAATATCCATGAGGAGAAACCTATGAAGTCAATTATCTTATGGAGTCAATTCCACATAGGAGGACAAACCCATGGTTTTATGGTTTAGGTTATAACGGGTAGGGAGCAATCTGACATTTCGAGGGACGATAATCTTCGTCCTACGAGGTTAATCGTTGTTTATATACTCCTTAGTTTCTAATGGTATGAACTTTGCATTGATCCAACAAAGAGATAAAGAGGATTTGAAGTAACCTAATTGCTGCTAAAACTTTGAATCAACAAATCTATTTACTTTCCATCAAAAATTAATAATAAATTTAGCAAACTCCACCCAATTTACTTTTTTTTTATAAGTTTAGTTGATTGGTGAATTGAATATAACATTCTTTGTCGAGACGATAATCTTAATACTATCTTACTTCAACAATTTGGTGTACTTGTTAAATTTGTCATCAATATGCAATGACCTAAAAAGTGAACAATTTTTTTTAGAGGTGTTGTGAAAGTGACTCAAAATTGGAGAAATTGAGGTTTCTGGAAACTGCCAATTTGGGGCCCGAATTGACACTGGTTTTTTCAGCCTGGCACGCGTAAAAGTCGGCGCTCGAATGGAGGAATTCGGATCCCGAATTGTCGCATCAACATATTTCAGAAACCTATTTTTTGAGCCAGATTTGTCCCAATTTTATGGGAGATACTTTTACTATAAATATAGACTTTGTATCAGAGTAAACCTTGAGATAGAGGGGGCTGAAACAAGGGTTTAGAAAGGCAACAACAAAACTAGGGTTTGTATAGAGTCTGTGTTTTGGCAACAAACACAAGGGTTTAGAAAGGCAACAACAAAACTAGGGTTTGTATAGAGTCTGTGTTTTGGCAACAAACACTAGGGTTTGAGGGTTGATTCACCTTGAAAAACACTATTAGGATTGAGTCTCTTGGTTACGGGAAGAGATTGAGACTTTGGGTAGAATTAGGCGGAAGACTTATTCTTGTAACCCATTGATATCTCTCTTGTAAAGTTACTAATCATTATAGTGAAACAGATGGCTGCTCTCTCCCCCAGACTAGGTCAATTTGGACCGAACTGGATAAACATATTCTTCTGTGTTCTCTTTTTTCTTTCTCTCGTTGTTTTCTACTTTTGACTTGTGTTTATAATTATTCTATACACTTTATTTTGGTTGCTTGATTATCACTTACTTCACACATCAAGTTCGTTATTGGTGTGGTTTTTCATCAAATTCACAACAGGAGTAAAAAGCAAACAACTTAAATCATGCTAAGAAACCATTCATTACAACATTTAATGTAGTTTGAATTAATTCACAATGAATCAATTAATAAAGCGAAACATTTTATAAACCTATCAAACTTTGTTGACTTAATGTTTTCTTAGTTACATCATTGCAATATATCACGACAAAATTCTTCACGAAAATTTCCCGAATCACCAAATATCATATAATCTTCAATTATTAAATTACTATTAAACAAAAAATCAGTCACCACACGTAACTAAGTAAGCTTCTCCCACACATCCACTTTTATCTTAATCATTTGTCTATAAAATCTAGATGCCACCTCCTTCTATGTATTGGGCAAACAAAAATTCCTAACTTTTGAAACTACCATTTTTTTTTTTACGGCAAATCATGTTGATTGTTAATCAAACCTTTTTCAATAAAATCAGCCATAAAACTTCACTATATGCATGTTATAACTTTTTTAATAAAAATATCACTTTAAAAAAATAATAAACAATTTTAAGAATATTGTATCCGTTTGTTACCGTTTAAAAAATACCATAATCCAAAATAAAAATCTAAAAATAGCATCAAATGAGAAAATGTTAAGAGCAGCTTCTCAAAAAATATTTTTTTAGAGTTGAGAGAAAATACGAGTCAAAAGATTGAACTAATTTTTTAAGTAACAAAAAATCGCTTTTATACAAAGGTGTATCCGGACAATTAAACTAAATTATATTTTGTAAAAAAGTAATTTTTATTACCGTAAACAAACGCAAAATAGATTTAAATTTTCATCAAACCTCTACAAAATAATCTCTAAATTATTTTATGTTAAAATCACTTTTATTTACGGGACCTTAATTTGCTCGATAAACCTAAAATTTATGTGATGTGTTTGTTCAATATTTTCCCATTCTTAACCTAGAATTTTCATTTCCACTATTTACAACTTGTTCTTCACACACTTTTGTCTGAGTTGAAAATCAGTGATGACGAAAATTGTACCCCTCTACACTGGAATTCCTCGCTACCGTAAGTCCGCAACAATGTTGGAGTCGTGAAATACCTTGCACTCAAAGAAATGAACGTTGTTGTGATGCCCTTAATCCACGTACACCGAAAGCGTGTTCCGACAACACACCCTAACGACGGCACCATGGCTCGGTTTCATCAGACAACGTTTCATGCCATATCCCCTTCCTCTCTGATTGCTCTTAGCCTCACGTTGTGATCTCAATGTCAGCTTCAAAAACATAGAACAAATTAAATAAAACAAAAAATGTTAAGTTGTGAAATCATAATCACATAAAAACAATAGTCAATTCAATGAGCGGGTGAATCGAACCTGAAACAACTTTCTTGTTAATTTTGCCACGAACACCGAGGACATCTTTCATGTTCATGCAATTTTAATTATAATACCAACGTGGTACCTCTTCCTTTAACTCTCTTGTATAAGACTGATGTGTATGAACATTGTTAATTTCAACTATATATCTATTAACGAATAGTTAAATCTTTATTAATTTTATCTACGAGAATATCCATTAAGTTCCGAGAAGGAAGCGTTATCAGATTCATCATCTAGCAACTGAGTAACCCACTTTTCTCTTAAACTGAATTTTACGTTTAATACTCTCTTTACGTTTTTAATAGACATCAAAATTAAAGTGTAAAAAAATTATAATTGAGGATATAATTTCATTTTCAATATGCTTGCTTCATCAAATTTTGCTGTTTGATCAGTTTTCATGTTTAATTTGACAATGAATGAATCAGTGACAGTGCTTGTTGAAGAAAACAATAATGTTTCTCATCATAGGGTTTCTGAAACCATTTGAAAAATTAGAGATTTTTTATTTCAATGATTCTTTTTTAGGGGATTTTTTTTAATTCAATGTTATGTCATTGCTTGAATCTTATATTTTGTTGAATCAATCATGTCTATCTTATGTCAGCAAACATTTTGGTTAGCTAATTTTAGTTGTTATTATGGTGATTTGTGATACCACTCATTCTTTCTTTTGATTTCACTGTTTGGTTTGTTTTCGTGTTTGTTGCCATGTTGCTTTGTGACTTTGCGTTATCCCATAAAGGCGTAATGGTGGCTCTTCAGCGACAAGGTGCATTGTTCCATCTTCTCGCTTACTGGGGAGATCACACTCGTTGGATAGTGCTCTTCATCTTCAACCTTCAGATTCTTTTGAGATTTGGAGGGATTCGTTGCCTATTTAAGGGGAAGGCCTTTCCATTATTGTCCACTGTTGTTCTCTCCTCCGGCTCTCTAGCGTTTCGCTCAAACCATAGCTTCACCCCTTTGTCCCCCATAAATGAGTGTTTTTCCTTTCTTTTTCCGATTTGTTTTCATTCCTTTGAGAGCCTTCATGCCTCCCTTCTTGTCATGTTGTAGCAGGCTGATTTCCTTACTGATGCATTGTAACAAGAGGGAAAGGGATCTGGATTTGTTGCGGGAGTCCCTGCCTCGATCTCGTGTAGGGTCTCCACCTTCTGAGTCTTCTTCATGGTGGTTAGAGAGAATGAAAAAATCGAGTAGTCCCCAACTCATTTACATATTCAATCGTCATTGTCAGATTGATGGATTCTGCAAAACAAATAAAGTTGAGAAGGCTTTGTTGCTACTTGAAGAGTGAAATTGGCTTTTCCACTTTGTCCTGGTTAATAGCCTAGGTAAAGCAAAACGCCACGAGGCTGCAAACGAGCCATCAAAGGAATTGAAAGATTACTTTTATAAGTTGTTTATAAAAATTCACTTGGACTTGTGTTATTGCTCTGCAGACGTGGTTGGTTGCAAGAATTTATACAGATAGCTTGTTATAGCTTCTTGTCGGATTTGGATCCTCTCCTGCCTTTTTTGTGCATCCTCCTCCTTTTTTAATCCAATGGTTGATTAGCTCATAAATGAACAAAAAACAACACCAAAGAGAGAGAAAAATAGTGAATGAATGGCTTAGATTATGGCAGAACAAACAACATGAGAGAAATGGTTGGAGAGGATCCAAATCCCTTCTTGTCACAAGTCTATATATTCTTTTTGTTTATTTTCATAAGCTTCTCTAAAAAAAAATACCTTACTTTTATAAGCTGCTTGTCACAAGTCTATATATTCTTTTTGTTTATTTTCATAAGCTTCTCTAAAAAAAAATACCTTACTTTTATAAGCTGTATAACCAAAGGACTCCTTAATTTGTTTTGATCTTTGGTAAAAAAAAGTGCAATATACTACTAGTAAATATTGGGGAAATAGTTTTTGTACAATATTGTTGGTATGGTTGTATTTCAGTGCAAGTGTGCCAATTATATGCAATATCAAGGAGAACTACAATCATACCAACAATATTGTACGACTGTCATTTTAATAATGATTTTTTTTCTCTTTTTTAATCAAATTAACATTTGTTTTTCGTATATTTTTAAAGTGTCCTAAAAGTTTATTAATTTTGGTTATAAAAATATCATTACTAAAAAAATATTGAGGAGAAATACTCAACATCGTGCCTCACTTCATTTGATATTTATTATATGATGCAATGGGGAAGAGGGAAAAAAATTCCCATTTAAGACTCTTGACAAATGAGTAAGGGTGTCCGTGTCACCATGAACCAGTGAAATCAAAGAATCTTTGCAAGTTACGGTCTTTGAAATGCTCCAAATTTAACACTCCATATTATTTAACTATTTTATTAAAAAAATATTATTTAACTTTTTTATTAATGAAATATTTTATTGTTATTGTAGTGTCCACCTTTTCCTGGTCTAAAGATGCCCCCATTTTTAGTGTAATTAATAATTCACTCGTAGAAACAATGTACTTAGACATGTTAAAATTTAAGATTTAACATGATAGTAATTCTTTTCTTTGCCCCAAATGCACTCTTAAAAAATTAATTAAAGTCTGAAAGGCCATTAGAATCAACTTGTGATGATTACAGTCCAATTAATTTGAATCACTCGTGAGTTTTGTCAATAATGACAGCCTCAGAAGGAGTTTGGTTTTCTTCAAAATCAAGGCAACAACTTGTTTTCAACAAAAGACAAGACTTTGGAATAGGTAAATCACTGAGTTTCCAAACATGCACTAAAGTTTTGTCTACATTCATCAACCTGACAACAAATTTGGACAATGCTATTTATCATGAGATGGTTATTTCTATGAAACTCATTACAAATGAACTATGATGTGACCAATCAAGCGTTAAACAAACATAAAAAGGAGACCAAAGTTTCAAGTGTAATCACCAAAACAATTAACTCATTTTATATTTGCTTTCATGAAAAGTAAATCATAGCATTTAAGATTATTCATAAATTTGATATAAGAAAGCATTGAACACAGTTCAAAATATGCCAACAAGGTAGTGAAAGTGCAACATGGATTCTGTTGTAGCCTGTAGGTTATGCAGCATGAAATAAGTAAGCTAATTCACAAAACAGTATAATTTCTTTTAAAACATCGAGTCTTGAACCGAAAAAAAAAAATGCCTTGAATGCAGAATTGCAGATAGTTTCTTAATACATCATTAAATACAGAGACATTTATTCATTAATAATCAAAGTATAACAGTATAACATGGTCATAAGGCATAACACAGTAGTAATATGTAAGCAGCTTAATTTTGGCTGAGCATTGCATGATACATATTGTTCTGGTTAATAATGATGATTAACTTACAAATCAGAGAATTCTCAACTGAACTTTCCATTTCAATGAAAGAAAATTACTTCGTAATCCCCTCAAAAATCCTTCAAGAGCCCCAAGTTTGATGGTATTTGGAAATATTTAGTAGTCTATCTAGCCCTCAAAAAGTGTTGAAGTCTGAGAATTGAAACTGATAAGAATAATAGGTTGGAAATATTGTCTAATCTTTTCTATCAGCATTTTATAAACTTCTACTCATAGGTATCTTTTGGAACAAGGTTGTTTTCTTGGTTTCTGCTAAAGGGAAAAAAACTCATACGTCCAATTTATGATTTTGTTGAAGGAATTTCGGTTCTTAACTGGTACAGCCTTTGTGAATGATTGTTCATGACTCACAAGTTTAATCTTACAGCCCCATTTCCAATTTCCACAATTAAGTTAAATGTCAGCAACATTGTAAAAATAGGCATGTGCTTTGTTCAAACATCAAATAATTGCGCTGGAAAATTATGCCATGAACACATATTATACTCATTTTGTACCTACTAAGCACAGACTCAAACACGGACACAGATACGTCTGCACCGATAATAATTAGAGAAAATGACATAATTCAATGTAATCATGTGTCGGTGTGATATCGGTGTCAGACACAATACGTATCCGACACAAGGACATGCCTAATCCGAGGAGAATTTGTGCTGTATAGTTTTATACTCACTTTCATGAGAAGTAAATCATAGCATCTAACATTATTGATAAAAAATTGATATAAGAAAGCATTGAACACAGTTCTAAATATGCCAACAAGGTAATGAATAATGATACAACAACTAGCTGTCTGGTGTCTACATTCTATGTTACACAACAATGGTAACTACAATGCATAAGATTTTACATACCAGACTCATCAGAATCAGCATTCTAATCATCTCTTTGCTCGACTTTTAAAATCTCACTCTGCAATCTTTCAAAAATCTGTCTCTTTTGTGCTTCCAAATCGTTGAGGAAATCCATCCTCATCTTTTCTAGTTCCATCATCTGCTGTCTTTTACTATTTTCAATCTTCTCATATATCTTACCAAAATTCTGAATGGAATCAGCAAGTAATTTGAAGGAAGAACCCTCATCACTTCCCCTTCCTTTCCTTCTTTTCTTTGGGCGAGGCCCTTCAAAACCTTCTACACGGACGGATTCTGTATTTTCAGGAGGACTATCCTTCATGTCATCCATCTCATTTGCATGATTTACATAAACTCCAGGCTTCATAAAAATATGTTCTCTTGAATTCGAACGACAAGAGAGTCTTGCTTGTTGTGGTGGAGAAGACATTAGCTTATCCATCTTTTGAAAATAAACCCATTTTCTATCTCCACCACCCATATCTTGAAACTTAATCCTGTCCTTTTTGTATTTTTTCTTCAATGTATCTAAACGATTTCTACACTGAGTACCCGTTCTTTCAACTTTTGAAACTACTGATACCTTTTCTGCAACTTGTTGCCATTCCTCAGATCGAAGACTCTTCCTTCTATGTTGCAGAAACCGATCACCCCAAGCATCAAGAAGAACAAATGTCTCCTTCTCAGTCCATTCAGTAAGGGAATTCCTAACCCCAAAAGATCGTTTAGCAGCTGAAGCAGCTGCAGCCGACGGTGTCGGCACCCGAGCTGCAAATTCATAAGTTGACATCAAACTCTTTAGCTTTTGCTTTTTTGGGCGCCACTCTAATTCATCTTCATTCATCATGGCATAACTTTCCTGCTTATTGTCATTATCACCGTCATTGTCATCAACATTTTCATCCCTATCCCCATCCTCATCATTGATATCTTCTTCATCAGCATGCTTTAGGGAAAGCTGAACATTGTTATTTTGATCAATATCAACATCATCATCTTCCTCCACTAATCGCTCTTCATCTTCTTCATCCTCATCATTGTCACCTTCATTCACAAATGGCTGAGAATATGGAGAATTCCTCACAGAATCTTTCAGATAACCATATTCCTCACTTTGTTGGTCATTATCATCATTTTCATCACCACCCCCATCGGAGTCATCATCTTCATCAGCCTGCTTTAAGGAATGTTGATCAACATCATCATCAGCAACATCATCATCGTTCCCTCCTAACCGGTCTTCATCATCATCATTCCCTCCTAACCGATCTTCATCATCATTCCCTCCTAACCCTCCTAACCGGTCTTCATCATCATTCCCTCCTAACCGATCTTCATCATCGACGTGATCATAATCTCGGGTAGATTCATTTGCAGCTGGATGGGAATATGAAGAATTCCTCAAAGGGTGTTTCAGATAACCATACCCTTGATTGTTAGGGTAACCAACACCATATGGGTTAGAGGGATACCTTGCAATTGCATCATCATCAATGTCATCCATTTCAAAACCAATCACAAATTACAATTGCAACTTGCAATGAAACTAAAACTATAAAACCCTAAATTACCAATTCAATCCCTAATTCCTAAAGTGTGGCTCCAAAATTAAATCCCCTAATCTAGATAAAAACCCATTCTCCAATTCAATACACAAATATCCATTTTTGGCTTCTTGCAATCAATGAAGGGTGAAAAATGCAACTTTTCACAATAAAAAAATGACTTTTATTTTTTGGGTGAAAGCAAGAACCCTGAAAATTGTTGGCAAAAAATAAAATGAAATTAGGAAAAATAAAATTGAAGCTTCAATTGAAGTTGAGATAGATGAGATTGAAGGAGTTATGTTACCTGAAAAAACGCAAATTTTGATTTGAAAGGGGATGAGAAAAAAGTATAATCACATTCATTCACAAGTTGCAAAGAAAAGAGAGAAAGTGTGTGTAACATCATTACTAACGTGAGCCGGGTGGGTGGGTGTACTCTAATATTTTTAAGGGACGGGTGGGGAAAAATTGTTAACAATATAATAATTGAGAGATCAAATTGTCATCAAACAATATAAAGATAAAAAATGAAATTAAACCAAAATATTAATATATTATAGTGTCACTTTGATAATAAAATTACTTATCAAACGATAAAAATATTAGGCTAAACTGCATTTTTGGTTCTTAACTATTTAAGTAGTATTGTTTTGGTCTCTTAATTAAAATTCGATTTATTTTGGTTCCTTAACTTCTCTCTGTTACACATTTTGGTCATTTCTGTTAGTTTTACTTCAAAAACGTTAGGTTTTCTTCTTCTTCTTCTCCTCTTTTTCATCTTCATATTATCTCCATTAATTTTTAACAACAAGAATCCCAGAAAAATTACAGAAGAAAATCTAACGTTTTTGAATTAAAATTAACGGAAATGACCAAAATGTGTAACAGAGAAAAGTTAATGGACCAAAATAAATCAAATTTTAATTAAGGGACTAAAGCGATACTACCTAAATAATTAAGGGACCAAAAATGCAATTTAACCAAAATATTATTAGAATTATGTTAAAGTTTTTGTTAGGGTTATCGTGAATTTAACTCAGTTGGTAAAAGATAATATATAACATATGTAAAGTTTGGGGTTCAAACTCAACTTCAAAAAAAAAAAAGTTTCTTTTAGGGGAAATTTTATATTTAAGAAATTTGATACTTTTCTAATTTTACCAACTGAAAAAATACTCACATCAATGTAGGAAGGACACATATCCTCTAAAATGAGTAAAAAATATAAAATAAAAAAATCAAAAGTTGGTATTGTGACAAATTCATTATTTGTAACAATGTGCTTATAATACGTAGGTTTAATTTAGTAATTAACGATTAATATAATATACTTTACTCTCTAAAGTGAACTGCTGATTTTGCATAAGATTGATGTGAACATTGTTACTTTCATTTGTATATCCATTAACGTTCAAAGTTGACAACAACATGGAGAGTTGAAGAAATCTATATAAAATAAGGGTCATGTTAACTTGTGCAGGAGCTTAAAATGAAAATTAAAAATAAATTTTATATTGAAAGTATAACTTTTGCAATTTTTAAGACATTGAATGCACAAGTTTCAAGAAAAACCTTCTATATTTGGTTTCTTAACTTATGTCCTAAGAACACAAGTTAACATTTTCCATAAAATAATAGTGCATGCTTCAATCAACTCTTCAAGTGTCTGTATCTTTGGCCACCATGGCTCATATTTCTTGTCACCGTGACCCTTTTCTCTTATTTCCTTCCACCAAGGTTGAAATTTTGAGATTTTCATGACTGGACTCATTCACCTTGTAGTAAGTTGAGCACTAGTGTTTAACCCATGTCTTCTTGCAGTATGTATGATATATCATACGATGCATCTATCCTCATTTATCATCAATGTTATCTTCTAACTAATCGAAACTATATTTAGACCTTTCTTCTAATCATAATTAATATTGATGATAAAAGAGGATGTATGCATTATATGATCTTAATAATCCGTTATTTGAGGTTGGTTTGTGATCTTGAAGTGTGTTTCTCTCAGGAATTTATGTTTGATTCTCTTTGGTGTCAATTTTGATGGGCAAATAGACACGAAGTTTTGCTTTAACTTTAAACGGGACACTCACAAGTAGGCGGTTGTATTAGTCCTCTCAGATTAATCGATTTTTAGATTGGATATCAAGTTTTAAATAACAATAATAATAATATGATCTTAACATAACATCGAATAAATGAATATTGATTTATTCTTAAAAAAAATAATTGAATATTGAAATAATAAACTTAGATAATAGTCAATTTATTATCATTTTACAAAGTACAATTCAGTAGCATTTGTATTTGTAATGCTTAAATTCATGTTCAACTCATAGCTACTGCTTAAAGTACAATTCACGACGTGCATCTGTAATGCATAAATTCAAATACAAAAACAAAAAATTCAAGCAGTCTTGCAAACTTAAGTTAACTCTTAAGGAATTTTTTTTTTTAGGTGAACTCTTAAAGGATTTTAAGCTCTAATGTCTTGTAGTCGTAGTACGTCTAGTAGGATACCCAAACACAAAAAATGTGTAAACCAACAAATAATCCCTCACTTTATTGGAACTCGCTTTGAATTTTTAAATAGATCTATAAATTATAAATATTTCAAAAGGTTTTTCATTCCGTCAACTTTCAATAAAATTAGTCATTCTCAAAATGTGGTATAGAGATAAATTGATAGTAAGTGGTTAAAGATCTATACCAAATTAATAGTAAGTTGTTAAAATACAATACAAGGACCTAATTTCAATGCCAATTTTGATATATTAGTTTGACTATTTAAAAAAATATAAAGATCTAATTAATAGTAAGTGGTTAAATTTAAAAATCAACTTAACATTTTAATAGAATCGAACATCTTTGTGAAATATTCATGATCTCATAAACCTATTTAAAATTGTCTTATAAACTCATAAACTAATTTGAGGGTTTACATTATGTGATATTGAGCAATTTTAGGTAATTTTAATTATGTTTGTAATTTTGAAGTAGTTGAAAATTTACTATTTATTTTGTTATTGTCTTCTTTTTGAAAAAGTTTGGACATGTGTCTTAGATTGGTTGTTGCGTAAGTAGTACGGTGTCCAATTATAATTTTGTTCATGTAACTTGGTTATTGGTTTGATTTCTCAAGATAATGCACATTATTTATCCGAAAGAGTTTTAATGTTGTTGCATGTCTAATGTTAGATTTGAATTTAAGACATTGATTAAATTATAAAAGACATTTGTCATCTCATATAAATGTTTTTAAATACATTCCATTTAGATTGCATGCATTTGGTCCGTTTAAAAAAACATATAAATAATTTAGTTTTTTGACAACCAAAAAACCAACACGGGTTTATTTTTTCTCTCAAAAAAAAAACATGGGTTTATTTTTGACATATGATATTTTTTTTCGTCAAATAACTTAGTAACTATAATTCACTTTTTAAACTAAATAAGTGAATGTTTGGAGATCAAACTCCGACCCCTACATATAACAATGCATTGTCCATGTCAATTAAATTATGTTTACGGGGACGACATTCGATAATACTTTTGTGTTGTGTATTTTTTTTTATAGATTTTTCACAAGAATTCTTTTGCAAAAGTTTTTAACATTCATAACACACCTTTTTCTTAAAAAAAACATTCATAACACACCTTGATAATTTAGGTTTTATTACTATAATTAATTTTTTTTGGTTAATTTCTTTTAAACGAGTCTGCATCCGATATTTATTAGGATCAGAAGAGACTCAAGATCTTACATTTTATATAAAAATGGTAATAATATCTAAACTCTAGATCCATTTATTTTCTTTCATAAAAATGGTTTTTGTTAAGAACAAGTTAAAGCCGAAGTAGTTTGTGGCCCATTATTATTAGGACCCACACAAAAAATGTGAAGCTGTGGACGTTGGTCAGTTATTTTTCTGAACCCCCAGTCACGGTCACCTTTTTCCTTTGTCCTTTTTGTTTTGTGCTGACTCTCTTCCCTCAAATTCTGAACTATGAAAAAGAAATCCAAACCAAAAAAGAAATCCAAACTAAATTCAATTCATTTACAAAATTGTTAAATGTTAGATAATATTTTTTTAAATTGTTTTTAGTGGTTAAAAGTTCATTTTTAAAGTGAATAAAAATGAAAATATAATGTCCATGGCTATTGAACTATTCATCTAGTTTAATAATATCCTTCAAAAGAAATCTAGTTTAATAGTAAACATGTCGTCTTTATTATTTTCTTTTAAAAAATTTGTACGGCTATAATTCATTGCTTATGGTTGAACTTTTCTATCCAACATTATTACAAATCATTATTAAAATAAATCACTTATGATCTTTCATGCACTTTTAAAAAAGCATAATATTTTATTGATTAGTTTTTTTAAAAAAAAATTTATATATTAAGATAAACAAGTTTTTGTCGTCTCCACAAGCGTATATCAATTGGTAGGACATTGTATATATATGTAGAGGTCGGAGTACAAATCTAAAACTGTATACTTATTCATTTTAAAGATGTGAATTTCTAATCAATAGACTATTTAACAAAAAAAAAATTGCCTAAAAAAAGAACAAGTTTATTATTTTTATGAAAAAAATTACATATTACACCGATCTTATATATTAGAGAAAATTTGATGCATCAAAGTTGATTTATTTGTTATAAATTAAGTTGATGAATTAGGATAAGAGATAATATTACTCTACCGGCTCTTTTTTACTTGTCACTTTTGCAGAAATTTTTTATTTTTATTCACTTGTCGATTTCAAAATTTAATGTATCTTTAATTGTATTGTTTTCTCAATTATACTTTAAAATATATACTAAAAAACAAATAATTCCATATAAATAAATAAAAATTATTAATTTTCTCTTTGAAGTAACTATAAAATGGCAACTTAAAAAAGTACATAATTTGTAATTATCTCTTTAAAATATTTTTTTTTTAAGATGCTAAAATGAAATATATTAACACATGAAAGCGTTATTCCTGGCACAAGGTGTACCAAGGAAGAACAGCAATGTCTGAACAATAATTACAAAGGGAGACAAAAACAAGAAAAGAAATACAACTTGAAAGAAACTATTAGCCTATGCCCAAAATGGTGAACGGACTAAGCCATCAGCCATGAAAATTGAAGGGAAGAGTAATGTACTTCTCCTTCAACCACATATAGGAGATGACCTTGATCCTATCAACCACCTGAAGAATGGGGCATTCTTTGCCTTTAAACAACCTATTGTTTCGTTCCTTCTAGATTTCCCAAACTGTTGCATACCATATAACCTGTAACATCGATCGCCGCTTATTCCCGATTCCGCTACTGAACTGGTGAAAATGCTCTTTAAAATTATCTCTTTAAAATATTATTAATTATTTAATACACTTTGTATTTGTCCAAAAATATGTAGTCATAATAAACATTAATAAAGAATTATATCTTTAAAAAAATTAATAAAGAATTATGTGTTTTAAGTACTAACTCAACTAACAAATTTAAAGTTGTTAAATTGAATGTCATGAATTAGTTCAAATTGAAAATCTTTCATTTATATGTACAAATTTTTAAGTGATTATTGACATTATATATATTTTATAAATAAATAAAAATTACGAGTTTGTAAGGCCCCAATCAACAAATAACGTTGATATCATATCGTTTAGATTTAAACATTGTCATGATATCATCTAAATATTCGTAGCTATGTGTGAGAGTTTTAAACGATGTTTGTCATTTGGTGGGGACAAAATACAATGTATATACATTTGTACCATGTATTATTATACGTATTTGAAGCACTCAATCATGAAAGAGAGATGAGAAAGACAGAAAAAGAGGAGAGAGAGAGAGAGAGAGAAGAAGTACTTCTCAGACTAAGAGGTTCACTGTGTGTCTCTGACTTCGATGCATGCAAGATGAACAAGAAGATGACGATGATGATGATGATGATGATGAAAATATTCTTCTGATTAAACCAACAATGAAGTTCTGCTATTTGCTACTCATGAATCACCACTGCAACAATTCTGCATTTGGGTTTCTCTCTGATTGAAAAAAGTAGGTAAATTTACTTTTTTACAGTAAATTTCTCTGCTTTTTTTTTCTTCCTTTAGTTCTGAAAGCAATTTGATGAATTTTTCGATTTTTTATTTCTACTTTGTTTCTTCAAATGTGTGTGATTGTTTTCATAGTTCATCTTAAAGAATGTGTTGTAGTTTTAATTTTCATGAAAAAAATCATTTTTTTTCTTTGTGGAAGTAATAATCAAAGACCCTTTTGATGATTTTGTTAGATTGTTCAATCAGATTGTTTTGGATGATGATCTGATTATAAAGTTCTGACTTTGCTGATTTCACTGTTGATGAATACTATGTTAATAATTTTTTTATTTTCTGTGATTATAAAGGAGGTATTTGATTTTGGTATTCTTGTAGAAGTTGCATTTTTTTGTGGTTGTTTGAGCTTCCAAAATGTTTATCTTTTTCAATTTCTTCTATTTTTTAAAGTCCAATCATTGATTCTGATCAGCTGGAAAACTTTATGACCCAGTTAAATATATATAAAATTAAGGATTGGTTTGATTTCACTTTGTTGTTTTTTTAGTCCTCAACTTGACAGATCTTTGTTTTATAAATCATATTTTCCAAGTTGATTTTTTAGCTTTTTGGCTTTGGAACAAATGGCGTAATTTGATCCATGTAGCCTCAGTGAGATAAAACTTTGTTGTTTTTGTTGTTGGAACAATGTTTTATTTGATCAGTTGCTGAAGTTCTCATAAGATTTGCCTTTGTAATTTGAACACTTAAAGTGGAAATTTAGATTCTTGTGTTACTCTTATGCAACAGATATCACATTTATTGGAAATCAAAATCAATACTTTGTTTAATATTTAACTGAGTTGTGAAAGATTGTTAGTAGATTTTCAATTTTTTTTTTGGCTATAGAAGCATCTAATCATTTGTTAAATTATAATAATTCCTACTGCTAATCCATGCCAATGCACGGAAGACAATCGTTTGTGTAAGGTGTTTTTCAATTTTTGCTTGTTGTGAACTTTAATCATCATTCATGTTAACTGTGAATTAACAAATGCTCTTTTCATTAGTTTTCTGAATTTGATGCAGCAAAGAAACACTGATTTCACTCTTTTAACAGGAATGAGGTATTAAGGATCATTCTCGGAAGAATTTTGATCTCATGGCTGATTCTTCTTCCAATCTCTCTTTACCTCTTGACACAGTAAGCGCAAGACAAATAAGGTCCTCAATTTTTCACACCTCTGGTTCTAGGGTGGGAGCTGGTGTGAAAAACTTACCGGATCCTGAATCCGCTTGGAGCCCTACTTCTCCTCTCGATTACAGACTCTTCTCAAATCTTAGCAATGTTTTTAGCGCTAAGTCTTCTAGACCTTCATTCCAAACCGGGCATAAGAAGCCGTTAGATGGAAGTAAAGTAGGCCTTGGTATCATAACTTCTCTTGTTAATGAAACCAAACCTAATAACGAGATCCTTGGTGAATTTCCAAGGAAAAATATAATTTTCGGATCACAAGTGAAGAATCACATACTTCAATTCTCAAAGAACAACCATGAATCTCTTGCACCTTTTTTGAAAACCAATTCCTTGCCCAAAAACTATGTCATTTCACTTCCTTCCGAAACCACAAGTCTCATACTTCCTTCCAAAACCAAAAGTCCCAAATCAGAAGTCGAAAGCTTTGATGATAATGTCAATCGAGAATCTAAAAGTCTTAGAAGTTCTGTGGCGTCTTCGCCTGATTCCTCTAGGCCTTCTTCATTAATCAACCCAAACCAAAGCTCTAATTTGGGAACCAATGATTTGTTTGTAGAAGTTACATCTGCATCATTGAGTCTGCCTCCAGTTACGAACACAAGCTCACAAGTAGATGATTCTTTAAAAATTATATCAAGTTCACTCCCAGTATCCATTGATTTCAGCAATGGATATGTAGGCTCACTCTCTGCAAAAGAGATAGAGCTTTCGGAGGATTATACTTGTATAATTTCTCATGGTCCAAACCCGAAACGAACACATATATTTGGTGACTGCATCTTGGAATGTCAAAACAATGACTTTACTGAGTTCAGCAAGAAAGAAGAATCAGCACCTCGTCGTTTTGACAGTGTTATGAGCTTTTGTTACACATGTGATAAGAAATTTGACGAGGAGGGCGAAGACATTCACACTTATAGGTCTGTCTTCAACATCTCATTTTTCTATTACGAGTTTCAATTAAGCCACAAGCATTAGTTGTAATTTATTTTATATATCTTGCAGTGACGAGAAAGCATTTTGCAGTTTTAAGTGTCGATCAGAGGAAATTTTGGCAGAAGAGGAAATGGAGAAAACTTGCACCAACTCAGCAAAGAGCTCTCCTAACTCTAGCTACCATGATGATATCTTCCTCATGGGTATGCAAGTGTCCAAATAACGTGCTTTAGCATGAAATTGTTGTGAAGGTAAAAGGTGTAGACAATTTTATTTGCAGACAATTACCTATGTGAATTTGTTTTTGCTTTGGCCTTTGGGTTATTGCTGTGCAAAGTATGCTATGCGTTAGTTGTCAAGAACCAAGTTTTATGGTTTTGTAGCTAGGAAAGGAATTTTTTTTTCCATTATGATAACTCAGAACAGTTATGTGAATTGTAATGTTTAATGGATGAGTTGAAAGAGGCCACCGGGCCCTCTCTCGTTCATATTTTATAGTCTATCATTGTTTTTTTATTCTACCAACCCAATCATATTGCATATTTGCACACTGTATAGTTTGAACATCACCATGTGTCAATGGTTGGATTAGAGATAAGATCATATATGATAGAAACATTCTGACATCATTTGAGTCATTTTGTTTGATTCATGTTGCTGCTCCGCATAATGAGATGAGGTTTGGTTGTTATTGCTTGTTGTATAGTTTGAATATTATTGGTTTAGCCAGAAGCTGAGTTTGGAATGATAAATTTGTTGTGAAGAGCTATGAAATTACCCAATAACTATCAAACTTTAACTGTGTAATGTTCTCTCAGTTCTTATGAAGTGCTTGAAGTTAATGTGCCTAATTGTCTCAAGAGAAGAGACCTTGCAATGAAATCTAATTGAAATTACATAAGCCATTTATCCTATGAAATGACATTTATGGCATCTCTGTGTTCACGGCTTAAGTGATAAAATCGTCATCTGTTTTTTCTGATACTGTTTTAGTGTATCAAGTATTGTAAAATCAAAATAGATTGGACTTTCTTCTTCACCATCACACGGAAGCTTGTGAAACAAAGAGGCACACAATAATTGTTGGTTAAATACCTTTGACATGGATGAATATATGCAGCCACATTATTAACCATTCATTTTCGTAACCTCGTTGCACATAAGAGGAAAATGTTGCGTGAAGTTGGTAAAAAGACGATGAAGTAATTTGTGATTAGACTGTACTTACCGTCTAGACGAACATAAGTTTAGGGTCCATTTCCACATAGATACTATGAGTGAAAACCAAAAACTGGTAAAAGACGGACTCTGTTACTGAGAGGTGTTCCTTAATGCAAGAGTTGGATGAGATTGAGAGCCCTCGTGATTTTGTAAAACTATGAAGTGTAACATTTTTCAAAATCACCATGATTTTGTTAATTTCACTGCATCCAAACATGCACTTAATGTAATTAATTCATTTGTAGACTCGGTGAAACTAATGAGATCTCTCTCGCTCAACTAGCCAAAACGCAGTTTTACATCTTTCATAACAAGGTTACTGCTAGATGCATATTTTTGACATGTTGATCGAGTTATAGAATGTGCAGAATGAGTCAAGGTGAAGAATAAGGGTGTTTTGTACTCGTTATTACAAGGACATCAATATTTTGGAAGTTCAAGTGCAGGGGTGAGGGACTTATTCTTTATTTCGTTTATATAGGGATATTTTGTTCCTTTGGTTTGTAAATTATTTTGTTTCAAGTTAATATCATACATAGTAATGTTGTATTTTATTTACAGTTAATATTATTACGTGCAATTGCAAACAAGGAACTGATACCAAATTACTCATAGTACTTTCATCACTGATACCAAAACATGTATCTCTTGGGAACTCGCCCTCTAATAAAATGTTACAAAATTGCTTAAGTAGCAGAAAATCTAAAGATCATTCCCTTAAACGAGCATTTCCCGCGAAAAACAAAAAAACTTTTATAGTTCTTCTAAGATCTCTCTCCCATGTCCTAGAACACCATTGATGGAAAATCAAGGTTGAGCTTTCTCAGATTTTGAAATGTCAGCAACAGCTTCTCCCACTGTGAGATAGAGTCCTTTAAATCCAAAGGTATCCAAAATTTTCGACATATGTAACTTTTCCATCACATTTCCAACAGGATTTACCAGCACAAGCTGCAGTAGCAAATTATAAAATGTAGAAGTTAGAAAGTGAATAATGGGAGATTTTTTAGGCCTTCTGAAATCAAAATATCAATTAGTGTCTGTACCTGAAGTGATCTCTTTTCTAGCATCTTTCTAAGTTCACCTAAAGTTTCAAGCCCACTTGTGTCTATTGCTGTGACAGCTGAAAAAGAAAAACATTGCATAATAGTGTAAGAAAGTAGTCCACATACATTAATCACATTTCACAATATAGATATTTATGCCCATATCTTAGCAATAATACTACATGACATATGAGTGAGATATGGTTGAACATCTGTGTGAAAAAAAAGGTACACAGACAGTGCATGATTGCTAAACTCTAACCAATGTTGTAAGTTTAATGAAATTAGTACCTGTCATGTCTAAAATTATGCACTGCAATGGAGTTCCGTTATATTCTTTTATACGCTCTTCCTCTTCTCGAACCCATCTTAGTATCCTGCAGCAAGAGAAGCTCTTAATCATATGAATCACAGATTCACTCAAAAGAAATATATAATGAACTTAACAAAATAACATTCCAGAAATCTCTTTTTCTAACCTCTCTCGAAGGTAAGTCGAATTAGCGAAATAGATTGGAGACTCAACAGCCAAAATGAGAAAAGAAGGAACCCTTAAAGCTTCTTTGTATTGGTTTATGTTATGGAATATCTGTGTTCCAGGTATGTTTCCTAACACCAAAGTGTTTGGTCTGGAGACATGAAGTAGGATCTTGAAGACTGATATAGCAACCTGAAGATTTAGGCCAAGTAAATTGATATTAATAATGTATCCACAGCATTATCATGCAATATATTTTAAGTTTAGGGACTATACACTGACAGTGTAAAACTTTGTATATAATCATTCAATCAAATTTCATCATATTGATACAATGAAACCTGATTGGATGACTGTATAAAATGCTTTACGTTGTCGGAGCATCATAGTCAGTAAACTAACATTTTAGAATTGCAAGATAAATGAATTTTCAGCTTACCGCGATACTGAGGCCTAAAGGTACAGAAATGAACAGAACACCAAAAAAGGAGCACATGCAGGCCAAGAAATCAAGTTTGTCAACCTTCCACAGTTTATATGCAGCTTGATAATCTATTAATCCAATCACGGCGGCGATGATGATGGTCGCTAAGACAACGTTTGGTGTATAGTAAAAAAGAGGCATGAGAAACAAAAGGGTCACTAGGACAGCTGAAGCCATGATTATATTAGAAACCGCTGTCTGTGCTCCGGCATTGTAGTTAACAGCCGATCGAGAAAAGGATCCTGCAAGAATGTAGACTTTCTCAAAATTGATGCTTCTTAGAGAACTAAGTCATGTGTATAAATAAAAGAAGAAGAGTTATTACCTGTTGTGACATAGCATGAAGTACAAGAGCCAGCTATGTTCATAATACCAATAGCCATCATTTCTTTGTTTCCATCCACTTGGTAGTTCTTAAGTGCTGCAAATGTTCTACCTACTGCAATTCCTTCCTGAAACATAGGCAAATTTTGTTGAATAGAGTAAGTCACAGTCAAGTAAAACAGCATCATGTGCAATATTTAAGTACAAAATCTAGATGGGTCTCTTTGTGTGCGGTTTTTATTGTTCTCTAATCACAATACACTGTATACATTGTGTATCAAATAAGATAAACCGAATCATTTTAAATTTAAACTTAATTGAAAAATTATAACCTAAATTATAATCGGTAAACAGCACAAGTAGTACCTATAGAACAACACCTAAGTTTTGTCCTATATTTATGTATGTAACATGTAGTATGTGACAGAAAAGTGTAACAAGTTTTGATTCTGCTTACTGTGAGAGATAGGATTCCTGTGACAATGCCTGTTTTGATAGCAAGAGCCAAGTAAGGACCATTGAAGTATAACAGGTTTACTGATGGTGGATTAACTCCCTTTGCTAAGTGCCCAATCTGCAGCAAAATACACAGAGAATTAGTCAGTTATTACTACTTTTGATTAATTTGACCGATATTTAATTTTTTTTGTAAAATTAATAAATTGGTACTACTTATGATATACTCAAAATAGTAATGATGAAGTAAGTAAAATTCTTACAACTGAAATGTGATGAGCCTTATTTCTGAGAAGGAAGACTAAGATGGTTGAAAGAATGACTGATGTTAAAGGAGCAGCTGCTGAAGCCCAGAATAGTTTTGGTTTCCTCAAACTCTGTTGCAAATTTTCAAGAACGATTAGAACTTGGAAAATAAATGAATAGCCAAATCAAAGTCAAATAACATTATAATAATATATAGTTCTAAAGAGAAATTTACAATGTGTCTTGTTGTGAGCAGGAATGCCAAAAAGCCAAATCCCATAACAATAGTTTGCCATGACCACTGCAAAAATAGTTGTAAAAGATAATTTAGTCAACTTCACAAGTATTTACACTTGCACTAGCATCGCAAGTATTTTCAACGGGAAAAAAACATTGGAATATGATTCCTTATTATAATTGTAATACGACAAGAAAGTATATATGAAAAAAATAGCCATCCTTCACTTAGCAATCAAGGGGTGCAAGGGCAATGATAGTCTATCTATATATTCCTATGAAAAGATTGTGGTGGGAATCATAAGAGGAAAATAGAAATTACTTAATTTAGAAATCAATTTTAATGTTTCGCACTATTCGTTACAAAAATAAATAAATAATTTGTACATCAAATTTCATGTGTGTCATACATTTGTAAGTATTTTTTTAATTTAGTTCTAAAGAGCATACATGTGAAATTTTCACAAACAACACTGAGAAATGGAGAATTATGGATTGAAATTCACATTCCAGCGTATCAAATATCTATGTAGCTTTTTACCATTTGAATTGAACTTACGAGGCAATAAATAATTAATTTTATTAATAAAAGTTTAAATTAGTTAATATACAAAAACAAGTCAATTGGTTGTTTCATGTACATGTGATAGTTGAGTTTGCCACAAACAACAAAGACCAAAGTTCCCTTGAAGACAAGCCATTTTGGCTTTTAGTAGCTTTGTTTTTGATTGTTTTCAGTTTCATTTCAAAAAAATATATAAATTTGATTTTAGAAAATGACTAAAAAACAAATACTCAAAAATTTGTTTCCAATTTCCAAGCACTCTTAAAGTGCTAAACTACAAGGTGGTGTTCTGTACCTCATCCTTTTGCTTGTAAACAGAGACCAATACAGGAATAATTTGCATCTTGTTGGTAAAGTGCACAATTCCAAGTAACCCTTTCAATTGCTGCAGTGACACAATGATAGCAGCACCGGCCATGAAACCGACCAGTGTTGCTTTTGACAGAAAATCAATCACAAAGCCTAGCCTGCATACACAAATACAAAAGATTATTTCATCATTCACAAAACATAGGGAACTAATAAAATGTCCTTCAATAAATAACCATAAATAAATTCTCAAATTTCAAGTTGACTAGAATTGTCTTATTATTAAATAAAGTACTAGTAGTAACAAGTTTTTGATATTTTTTTTCTTCCGAAAAGAGTCTAGTAGTGAAATTCACAAACACGTGCGGAGAGTCCTAACTTATCAAATGTTCCTGTAGTCTTTTACCATCTGACCGACCGTACTTATCTGACCCTTACACCAATCTTACTATGCTAATTTCTAACCAATTAATTTCACTTGCAAGAGTAAAAAAAAAATTAGAAGATGAATTATTTAGTTGAATTCAATACCTTAGTATACCAAGTGATGCTTGGAATAAACCAGCAACAAAGGTGGCAGTGAAAGCCAATTGAAGATAAAGAGTAGGATTTTGAGTGAAAGAAACAGTTTCACTCAACATTGATCCCATAACCAAAGATGCAATTGAAACTGGTCCAACACCAACATGTCTTGAACTTCCAAGCAGAGCATATATCAATGGTGGCACAAAACTTGAATCTGTGTCATATTCAAATGTTCCATCATAATTAATAACAATTACTCAATGCCAGGAATCATGAAACTAGAAATAAATTAAATACTTACACAATCCAATAATAGGAGGCAAGTTTGCAAGCTTTGCATAGCTAATTCCCTGCAATTTAATAAGAAACAAAATTCAGTCAAAAATAAATAAATAATAAGAGACAAAACTGAAACATAAATAAATTATATAAAAAAAAGAACTGAGCTCTATGAAACACCTAACACAAACACCGGACAGACACGACGTTAAAACAGTAATAATTTATTGAACGTAACATGTTTTAATTTTAGAAAATGAGATAATTGAATATAGTCACGCATTTCTTAGTGTCGGACACTAGACATGTCTTCAATCTGTATGATGAAATACAAATATATGTGTATGATGACGTGAAAAAATAAGTGAGACACTATGCAAGACTAACACCGGCTCCAAACACGACACTAACATCAATGGTAATTTCATAAATTAAAATAATTGAGTGTAACCACGTGTTTTGTCGGACATTAGATACGTCTTAATTTCACAAAATGAAATAATTGAATATAGTCGCATGTCTCAGACACCAGACACGCCTTCAATACGAAGTATCAGAGACATGCAAGAAGTTATACCTGAGGAATGGCAAGGCTGGCAATGGTGAGACCAGATATGACATCAGAACGAAGAAGGGTGAAAGTATACTGAGAACCCCATTGAAAAATGGGGAACAAGAATTGAAGGGTAAGAAGAAACTTTGTAAAAGAAGGTTGGTTTTTGAAACGGTGTAAAGGATCATCAGGGAAGAAGATTTCAGAGAGTCTGTGTTTGAGTTTGTTGAATGATGTTGTCTCTGGTGGTAAACGAACTTGATGAATTGGAATCTCTGTTTGAATTTTCATTCTTGTTTCTTCAAAGTGTTCTACTCTGTTACAGTTCATACCCATGTAATGTAATGTATTTTGTTCTGTTTCTCACGGTTTGTATTCTCTTATGTAAACCAACCTACACATTTTATAGAAGATAGTGGGGTGTGTCTAGTCTTGGTTATTTAATATTTCCTAGGGGTATTTTTGTCATAACAAAAATGTCCTTTTGAAAATAGCACTTTTACCCCCTTAAGTTTCACCCAATTTTGTAAAACTATGGTCCCCTTGATTTTGACTCGGTCAAAAATGATGTTGATATTTTTTTTATGTAAAATATTGACTTTGTGCACATATGGAATTAAAATTTAAAATTTTTAAAAAAAAAAAATGTAATTAAAACTAATAATAAACATTGGAAAAATCTTCATCGTCATCCTCAAAATCAAAATCATTCAAACAAACCAAACCAGACTCAATTTAATTAGGGATTTTCTAGGTTTGGGTTTGTTTTTATGGGTTTAGATTTGAAGTTGCTTGAATTTTGTTTTGTAATTGGTATTTCTATGTTTTGTAATTGGTATTTTTAGTTTGAATACGTGTTTCTGGGTTTAATATGATGATTTATGGGTCTTCTTTTTATTTTCCAATTATTTTATTTCATTTCTAATTATGTGGCTTTTATTTTATTTTAAAATTAAAAAATTACACAGTCAGCATGTGACATGTCATCCACATCAGTTTGACTTGAGTCAAAATCAAGGGGGACCATGGTTTTATAAATGGGGTGAAACTTAAGGGGACAAAAATGTTATTTTCAAACTTGGGGGCTAAAAGTGCATTTTAGCCTTTGTTGTTTCTCCCTCAACTAACCTTTTCATTTTCCAATGTCATACCTCACGGTTGTGTGTACGGAAGAGAATAGCCTAGACCGAGTTAGGATTTAAAAGGCTTAAGTCTGTCGTGTCAAAATTTATAAGGCTTAAGTTTGGTTTGCAGTCTGTTGTAGGCTTACTTTTTAGCCTGAGTCTGGCATTCTGAAAGTCTGATATGGTATGCTAGCCTGCTTAAAAGCATAATTCGTATCAACATATTTATAGAAGTCATATGATTCAAGTTTAAATAGAATAACGAATTGATAGACCAGTTAGATTAAACTCTCTTTTGATGTTTAACATGAGTTTTTAAGGAACTTGACTATATACTATATCATATTTCAATTCTAGTTTATAATCATACATTTAAATGTGTGAAAAATTAATGTACACTAATAAACTTAAACTACTGAAAATGTTAACAAATTTATATTTTAATTCAAAGTATAAAATATAATATAATAATAAATATTATTGTTCGTATTTACTTAAGTAGGTCAGTCTATCAGACTTAAGAGGCTTTTTTTAATGGCTTTATGGTCTGACCTTTTAAGCTAAATATGCTTCTAAAAAAACTCAAGCCTTCTCTATTTAAGAAAAAAGTTTGGCATCACGTAGGCTAGGCCATAGACCCCTGTAAACCGGTCTAGCCTATTCTCATCTCTAGTTATGTGTATGAGTTTCAATGACAATTACTCTTTAAAGCATCTAAAGATCGTCCACAAACACGTACTGAACAACAGTTAATCGTCGTTCAACATTTTTTAGATTATTTAAGGCATTTTTTCAACCGATTTAATTTTTTTTTCATAGGGTGATTAATTAGCGTTCGACCTTTTCTAGTTAGATGTTTAAAGAGCAATTTCAGTTGTGTTTATCATTTTGTCTTTTACTAGTGTGCATTGATAATTTTTTACACAAGAGTGTTCATTTTTAATTAATGGGTCGTGCTAACCGGTGCCCCAAGCACTGGTTAAAGATATCAAAAAAGAAAGTTATCACTAAAACATAATTTTTGTTTTACTTTTTATGAACTAATTACATAATTTTCAATGCAATAACTACTATATAATTTCTTTTTTTCTTAGTATCCTTAACCAGTACCTCGAGTACCAGTTAGCATTTCCCTTAATTTATCAATGAAAAAAGATAAGTAATTTTTTTCCTTTCATATTGCATCAATAATTGTAAGAGTGGATATTATATTTAAAAGTAATAAACATTTTTTTAACATATTTATCACATATTTTATTTTATATATAGTATTTAATTTTATTTGCCAATTCAAAATGCATAAAATAAACAATGTACACGTTAATCAAATTAAAATAAACTAAATTTTGTACCAAAAAATAAATTACAATTTTTTCCCTGTGAATTTTAGTTTTAGCACTGCATCTCGGAATTTGGGTTGATGATCTTCCTCTTTTCATTATAGATAATTTCTTTAGGGATCGATTTTGTTTACCAACATACATTTTTCTTAGTTGTTTTTTTTTCTCTTTCGTTTTTTCCTTTTACAATATATTTGCCACTGATATGAGTTCTGTTTGGCCCCCATCTTTTCTATATACGAATATACGATATTATGTGAATACTTAGATTTTTTTTTGGAATAAAAGACTGAAATTTATTGAATTAAATCATGAAAGTATACATCATGGACAACTATTGGCACCTCTTCTATCCACACTTTATTAGGGTCTGTGTGGGCTAAATGGGCCAAACTATCAGCAACCTTATTACAACATCTAGGGATAAAACTGAATTGACACTTGTCAAAATAATATTGGAGCGATTGGATTTCCATTATAAAGGAACCAAGATAAGACCTGTCATCTATTTTCCCATTTTGAATCCGACGAATTAGAGACTCATTGTCTCCTTCAAAAACAACTCTGCGAAAACCACAATCCATGACAAGCCGAACTGTAGCCAACAAAGCACCTGCTTCCGCCATCATAATGTCATCTAAACCTGGTAGTCTCCAAGTAGCTGCAACCATAACCAGACCTTGTTCGTTTCATATAATAGAACCCAAACCCCATTAACCTTTCACCTTCATACAAGCATCGTTGTTGGCTTTTACAAGATTTGGAGCTGGTTTCGTCCAATTTTTAACACGGGGAATAGAGTAATGAGCTGGGCGATGAGGCTGAGTTAGAGCTGATTGAACCGGAGTAGCTGTGTTTGTGTAGTTAGCTTGGAGAAATTCGCTGATGTTGTTGTAGGCGCAGTTGATAATGTCAACCTAAGGTATGAACCTCTATTCAAATATGCTTATATTTCTGAAGTGCCAAATCGAATAGATTATAGCTGCTGTTTGGATGATAATCTTATCATCTTTGTTCAGTATAGTGTCATATAGCTAGTGCAGGAAATTAGGGTTAATCTGATCAATGAAATTGATGTTCAAATTAGAACCAAACCAAACCTTAACAATGTAAGAACATGTCATAAACGTATGGGTAACAGTTTCAAGTTTAGCATTACATGTGGGGCATAGGAGAGTGCAAAGGTGGCCCCTTTTGCTGAGTTCACTTCTTACATGTAGAGTGTTATGCATAATTCTCCAAAGTAACATCTTGTGCCTAGGTATGGTATGAAGAGACCAGATTCTCTTCCACAAAATATTATTGCTTGAGCTTCCAGAATTAGAATTAGAATGCTGAGATTGTCATTCCTTAATGGCCCTGTAACCACTCTTAACTGAATAGACCCCATTGGGTTCAAACATCCACATCAATTCATCCTTGTGAGAGCTTCCTATAAGGGGGATTTGTTCTATGTGCTCCTTATCAATATTTAGAAAGTGAGTATTGAGATAGTCAGAATTCCATCTGAGGGGATTAGTAAGGATTAAATCCTTAACCATCCTGACTTGTGAATTATCCTCTTTAGGAGACAACACCTTAAAATTGTTATGGGATGGAATCCAATTATCCTCCCAGATCCTTATAGAATTACCATCCCTAATCTTCAAGCAGCTACCCTTGAGAATAACCCAAATGGAGGAGTGAATGCTTCTCCAAGCATAGCTAGGGTTGCAGCCAGTAGGAGCCTGTAAGACATCTGAATGAGGAAAGTACTTAGCTTTAAAAACCTTGGCAATAAGAGAGGTGGGGTTGGTGGGAAATCTCCAAGCCTGTTTGGCTAACATAGCATAGTTGAATTCTCTGAGAGTTTTAAAACCCAAATCCCCCATATGTTTAGATTTGAATAGGTTCTCGTTTTTAGTCCAATGTATTTTCCTCTTGGTACCCCACCAAAAGGAGCAAACTGACTTTTCAATTTTAGAACAAAGACCTTTGGAGAGCATAAAACAGCTCATATAATAGGTAGGAAGGGCTTGAGCAACTGCCCTAATGAGAACTCCCCTGCCTTCAAAGGAGAGGTTTTTTTCTTTCCACCCCTTCAACTTTTTCCATATTTTATCCATAATAAATTGGAAGTGTTGCTCTTTGGATCTCCCAAAGTTAATAGACATCCCTAGATATTTGTGTAGGTTTTCACTGATTTTGACTGGGAGATGCTCTTGGATACTTTTTTTGAAATAAGAAGTTACGTTAGGGCTAAAGACCATTTCAGATTTGTCTAGATTTATCCTTTGACCAGAAACATCTTGATAGGTTGTCAAAATGGACATGATGGCAGTAGCCTCTTCAGGTCTGACTCTACAAAACAAAATATTGTCATCAGCATATAATAAATGGGAGATAGAGGGGACATTAGTGGCTATAGCTATCCCTGTAATGGAACCATCCTGCTGAGCCTTACTAATAAGCCCTAAAAAAACCTCAGTACAAATAATGGGTCCCCTTGTCTTATACCTCTTTGGGGCTGAAAGGACTCAGTAGGATTTCCATTAATAAGGACAGAAAAAGTGACGGTTCTAATACAGTTCATGATGAGGTGAGTAAGATTATTGGGAAAACCCATAGCTATAAGAGTTTGCTCAATAAAGTTCCACTCCAAGCTGTCATAGGCTTTAGCTATGTCTAGCTTTATACCCATATAACCATTATTGTTCTTTTTAGGTTTTTTGATATAATTAAAGGTTTCAAAGACAATAAAGGAATTATCAGTAATGAGTCTACCAGGTAGGAAAGCACTCTTATTCTCACTAATGATATTAGGAAGAACCCCCTTTAATTCTATTAGCCACAGTCTTAGTAATGATTTTAAGTTAGATTTTTGTTGGTCAACAAAACCAATTTAATGCTTGTACATGCTCTTGACTTGCACCAATTTAATGCATGTACATGTGCCAAAAAAATATCTTAAATTAAATTCCGTTTAAGGCTATTTCATAAGAATCGAGAAAAAATGTTCAAATGACTTGTGCGGGATGATTCTCACTCTATTTAATCTATATCTCATTTTGGCTTGTGATGAGTCGATAAATTAGTATTTTTAATATGTTATTTGAGTTTATTTTATTTAGATTTGATTTAGTTTTATTTAAATATTATTTCCTTTTTGAGTTATTTTACTTCAATTGCAAATTATTATATTTCAGGAACGAATATCTGAAGATTTAGTCTTGGAGCAAAAGAAAGAGGATTAGGAGCTGATTCGGGATGAAAATACGAAATATAGGACAAAAATATGTCA
>Ga0228711_1002194_pt1 | contig 29797 bp, 27 predicted proteins | sample MedpolnodulmetaG_2_FD_177996 | JGI IMG/M metagenome (GOLD analysis project Ga0228711, IMG submission 177996) | Root nodule microbial communities from Medicago polymorpha collected in Santa Monica, California, United States - brown nodules | ecosystem: Host-associated > Plants > Roots > Nodule... | reverse complement strand
GTGTGATGGTGAGGAAATCTGATGGTTGTGATCAGATTGTGAGAGTGTGATGGTGAGGAAATCTGATGGTTGTGAATGACTTATGCATGGTGCATAAGGAAATGACTTATGCATAATAACTTATGCCGCAAATTTCATAGGTATATATTTTATTCCAATTATGTTAAATAATATATTATCTTTATTCTTTATAAAATGATTCTACTTTATATATTCTTATTTAAATTAGCGAACTCTACCTTAACCATTTTGACACTGTCTAGTTTGGAGGACGAAACTATTTTAATGGGTAGTAATGTAACGCCCCAGTATTTATACTTGTCCTTCTAAACAATTTTCTTGATTTATCATTTAATGTTCTATTTTTGTTTTTAATTTATTTTAAAGTTCATTTTTAAACTATATTTTCTATTTGAGACGGTCCTATTAATTAATTCTACACGGTCTTCTGTTTAGCTATCATATTCAGTTGGACTTTTTCAACCTTTTAGTTATAAGCACTAGTCATTAGGAATTGTCCGTGGGAGTTGGTTTCTCCACAATCCCCGTTTAAATTAGGGAATTCATTTAGTGGAATAAATTAATTTGTTTTTTTACTTTTTGGCAAGGCTTTATATAAAGCACTACTTTGTTGTTAGCTAAACAATGACCATCCCTCTATTTTCAATTAACGACCCAACTTTAGTAGCAATTTCTCTCATTCCCTCATTTATACAAATGTCTTCATTCCTTATGCGAAGAGGAACACGAGAAACAACAGTAGGGAAAGTCAAAAAATGGTGTTGTAGTTGTTATGTGAATTAACATCAAAATGGCGTGAGAGATTGTGTACATACGGAAGCAGCAAATTTGGGGAAATAAACTAAACGAAGCACGACTGACATGCGTAGATTGCGAGATTTTGCTAGGAAAGTCTAAGGTAAGGGCTCTAGTCTTGACCATGATTTAATTGAAAATAATAGGTTATGATATTGAATTTGATATGCTTCTTGATTCAATGGATGAGTGAAGAGATTAATTGTTATTAATAAATATAAGAATTGTTGTTTAGTAATTTTGTTGATTTGGAAGAATATGTGAATTTTGATAATTATAGGTATGATTGATTAGCTGTGAAATTGGTAATTTGTTGACTGGTGTAGATGATTGTTGATATGTGAAATTGTGAATTTTATTGATTTTAGGTGACTGTTGATTTTGTCTCTAGAGGTTTTGAGAAATTTATTAATTTCGAGGTGTGATGATTTTGTGGAATTGATAAGCTATGTGGCTTGAGAATATAAAACTATAAAGATTTAAAGAAAAAATACATTGCATTCATAGCATGGCATATAATGGTGTCATAAGTGACAAATGGGGCGATTTCTTATTCATGTGCCAATTAGAGGGATTCATATGCATGTGTCAAATGGGGCGATTAAAATCATTCTGTCAAATGGGGCGATTAAAACCATTTTGCCAAATGGGGCGATTAAAATCATTTTGCCAAATGGGACGATTAATATTGTTATGCCAATTGGGGCGATATCCGGATCATGGTCTAGTTGCATTTCATGCATCTGCATTAACGTTTTGTGTCTCCTTTAAAAAGAAAAGAAAAGAAAACATTGAGCTTGTGTTTGTTTCTTTTAGTACAATTTGGAGTGATGAATATTTTAAACTAAAAAGAAATGTCTTAGCAAAATTTCTTGATAACGGTTGTATATTCTTATTTGATGTTGTAATTTATTATTGATTTTATTTCATGATGTTGAAGGCTAACCCTTACAACCAACTTTTTAGGTACCAAAGGAGATATTCATGTTTGCTTGAAGCGTGTAAACACATTTGGGTTTCTGAATTGTAATTAAATTACTTTAACCATTTTTGTTAAGTTCTAGTTAGGAAGAAAAAAAATAGTCCTAATTTTCTAAAAAGAAAGAATTAGACGTAATGTCTTGGTGTAAAATCCAGGGCGTTACACATAATTGTGATTCTTTTAATAAAATAACTTTCGAAATTGACTAATTAAGTGATTATACAAATTGGGGATGGTTTGATAGCATGCAATTTATGCCAAAAAGAAAAATTAGAGTCTAAAAAAAACTCAAATGTGTACCGAAAAAAAAGAGGAAGTAACATATATATATATATATATATATATATATATATATATATATTTATTTATTTAAGTGTGAGTATTAGACTTAATTATTTGTTTTGAGGCCCATAGCTTTTGAAGGCCTGACTTAGTTGAGCTGCTTGTGCACCCCTAAGGTCGGGCTTGAATATGAGTTGTCATAAATTTTGTCTTGAAAAGATAAAATTTTAAATTTCTAAAACATGGAATACACAATTTTCAATAAAATGTTTCTATCTTTAGTTTTTTAACTTGTGCCTTAGAGGACACAAGTTAGCATTTCCCTTAATTAAATTATAAAAACAAGTTTGAGGTCTAAAGCAGCTAACATGCTTGGAGCTCCCTTGAGAGAGGAAGAAGTAGAGATGTGGAATCAAATTGTAAGGAAAATAAAATAATCAAGTAAGAAAATAATTTAAAACAAAGGCATGTCATAATTCATAACTTCACTTCTTTTTTTTTAAGAAATAACTTCACTTAATGTCCTTTTTGTAGCATATAGCATATACATATAACTTAAAGCAAAATCCAAGAAAAATGAAGCCTTATATCTAATTTTCACCAAATATCAATTTTTTCTTATCACCATTCTCCATCAGATATATGTACAAAACTAACACTCACCAACCAACACACTCCATCCTCCTTGCAAATATGGTGTGTAATGGTCTTAATTAATCTTCAATCATCCAATTGAGCTATCATCTTTTATATAATTATCGTAGATGCAGCAAAAAAGTTTTTTCAACACAAACTTGTAACAATGGTGTTTGGATTGGTTGCTGAAATCAGCTCAAGCCAACTTGAACACCAAGGTTAAGTCATTGGTTTTTAATTCTACCCTTGAGTTGTCTCAGGTGCGCATTCTTCAGAACCTTTCGTCTTATCAGCAGTATCAGAAGGACCAGAGATATCCTTCAGAGATTCAACAATGTCTATGCTGGCAGTGCGGCTTTTTCTATTCCTTCGATCCTGAAAGGGATACCAATTACATGTTTAACTTAAATTGGGTTAACACATGAATATTTAGTATATCGTATTGTATTAATCATGAAAAAGGTCATGCATACTACTTCAAAGGATGAGTTTTGAGAAAGAAATAAATTTGGGAAAGTAAAACGGGTTAGCCATCATCATATTACTCTTTCAAGTTCATCGATAATCGATAACTCCACACAAATAGAAGCATAACACAACAAACATTAAAAAGAAATCTAGCATTCTTTTTGTAATATGACTATCAGTACGAGTATTGACACATGTTGGTGTCTAACAGTGACACCATACTAACACTTGTGATCAAGTAGGATCACATCTTTTTTGTCAAATTATTACGGGTGTGTCAGTGTAGGTGTCATGTCTGGTGTCGTCGTTAATGTAGTGTCTAGTGTCGGTGTCACTGTCAATGATTTTTAGCATTTAATTCCATCCTCGTTACACAACGACGAAGACATGCCAAAAGCTCTTTATATCACTCACTAGAATGTTGTGCACAGAAAAGCTATGTAAAAAGTATGCATTCCCAGTGATGTAGTATAACAAAAGCAAGAAATCAATAGACAAGATAAGATAATGAAAGGAACCTCTCTGAACGGATATTCATCAGCTTCAAGCATCCTCACAACCTGACTCATTTTAGGTCTCTTTTCTGAATCAGGATCGACACACCTAAATGCAACAAGAAGGGCACGCTTTAAAGCACGTGTTGGTGGTTTCACTTCAAGGCTAGAGTCCACAACTTCCTCAGCTCTCCTTGACCCCACCATCATCTTCAGCCACTCAACAAGATTCACCTGTCACCAGGATAATCAAAATCTTAGTTATATGAAAGGCAATTGTATATCATCTCTTTCGATGGAAAACAAAGATGCATATTTAAAACCTCGTTGGCAGGACGTGTATAGTCTACAGGGTCCCTTCCGGTAATCGCTTCTAGTAGGAGAACACCAAAGCTGTAAATATCACTCTTCTCGTTTAACAAGCCAGTATTAGCATATTCTGGTGCAACGTAACTGAAATGGAAAACAGAAGTTAGCTTCCATTTATTAAATCTTTCAAATAAATTTGAAAAATAATGAAAAATTTCAGCATACCCAAATGTTCCCATTACTCTGGTGGTTATGTGACTTTCTCCGGAATCCAAAAGTTTGGCTAAACCAAAATCAGAAACCTTTGCATTGAACTCACTATCAATTAAAATGTTGCTCGACTTTATATCACGGTGAACAACTTTTGGTTCTATTGCTTCATGAAAATAAGCAAGCCTGCCACAAGTCCCGGTAAAATGGGGATTTTAATTAGTCGGAAATTTAGGTCTAAAGCTGAAACTAACATAGCAAGTACATAGAAATTAGAGGACGTATAGGAAAAAACTTAACAATTATCAACATAAACTCTCAAATGACAGGTCACAGGACTTTGATAAGCATATCACAAACATCTCAAATTATGGAACATGAAATTCAGATGATCATGATTTAACAAATCAATTTTGCACAAGACAGCAATGGAAATGATTGACATCATTCATGTTTCCAATTTTTCAAATTGAACTTACGCTTTCGCTGTGCCGAGAATAACTTTCATGCGAGCTTCCCACGTAAGTACTCCATGTTGCCTCATTGCCCCATGTAACCATTGTTCTAAGTTACCATTGTTCACATACTCATACACAAGCAACCTGAAAATCACTTAGAAACTAAATTAATTATGAAACAGAGGCATATAATATAATAAACAGAAGAGCTTCTGTTAAAAAAAATTATTAACAGAAAAGATTGTCACAAACGCAAAGTTTGAAACGTTATTGAGTAGCAATTTCGATACATTTAACGAACACAAAGGTTACCTGTGAACACCTTCTACGCAAAATCCAAGCAAACGCACAAGATTTTTATGTCTGACATGACCTATAGCCTCGACTTCAACCCTGAATTCTTTCTCTGCTTGTCCCCTATAAAGAAATAAAGGACATTGTTTAAGAATGAAATAATCTCAATAAGATAAGTGCCACAAGAGAAAACTAAAAAAGGGTATCAATCAAACCCTAAAGTGCCCTTACAAGTTGTTAAGAAGTCTCTTCACCGCCACCTCAGATCCATTGATCAATCTTCCCTTATAAACAACTCCATATCCACCCTCACCAATCACATTCTCAGCCGAGAAACGGTTAGTCGAATGTTCGAGATCTCTAAGTGTGAACCAATGACCCCATCCAAGATGAGAACCTTCAGGCAAGCCAACCAGAGGAGATGCAGTTACCATATACTGCTTCTTAACAGTTCCAAAGTTTCCATCATCTGCTGACATTGAACTTAATCCTCTCTCGTGGTGATAAATCGAACTACACTGACTGATATTATCAGGATCACTGGATTTGCTCAAATGAACAAACAACTTATCCGAATTCTTATCACTTGCCATGTTGTCGTGGACATGAATAGACACACTATCTACTTGATCGTTAGAAGGTTGCACTTCAACCTTGTCAACTTTAATATCCTTCGAGACATGCGGTATTTGAGATAACGAGTACTTGTCTATGGACCTCCTTGTTTTTTTTCTCCGAAACGTTATCCATATAGATAACAAACAAAGAATCAGAACTATAAATGCACCAACACCTATTCCTATCAAAACCCATAATCTCAAACCCAAAAATGAAGTCTTCTTCGACAATTCCATTTTCAAAGAATCGTTGGAAGACATAATTCAATGCTAAAACTCAATCTTTATCCTCCAAATTCTTCTCACAGTAGAATCAACACATTCTCATCTGAGTACAAGAAAAAACTCTAGTTCAGTACTTATTCACAAACCAGAACATTCTAATTTAATAACAAATTTTCAGTTCTTGCATTCATAAACCAAAAATAAAAAAACAAATTCAACAATTCTACTAAATAGTACTTAAATTAATTGCATTGCAGCTATATCAAAATCAAAATTCAATACAATCTGCAAGTAACATTCGGATAAATTGAGAAAATTCAGATTTTCCAAACCATAAACTAATATGATGCTTCAAACATTCAACAAATCAAAAACCCATTTGCAATTGCATCCATATCACTCCAATAAGAAAAGGCACAATAAATTCACAATTTATTTATTGGATAAAGTATAAGGACTAGCTCACTGTCTTAAGCAATAATACAAATCACAAGCAAAATTCCAACAACAAAATAATGTAAACTAGTATAACATCACTTATGATCCAAGCAAAACAAAAGGTAAATCCAACCAAAAAATGATATACAAAACAAAGCAATCACCTTTGGATTGATCTAAGTTACCCTCTTTGATCTTCTACCTTCAACACCAATAAAAACCAAAAGGGTCTTGTTTCTAACCCTCAAATTACTCATATAGGTGCAGAAAAACCTGAACCAAAAACACAAAGCCCTACACAATCCAAAAACTACAAAAAGATGAAATTTTTTCAAAAGGGTCAATGAGAAATGAAAAATGGAAGCAATGTCAGACAAAAAATTGATATTTTTAATGCAAAAAAAAATGCAGAAGAAGAGAGAGAAAATGGGTTGATTATGAAGAAGAAGAAGAAGAAGAGAAGTGAGAGGAAAAGGGTTTGGTGTAGTGTGGTTGAGGAAGATGAAAGTGGGACCAAAAAGAAAGGTGGAAAGAAAGCTTGGTTTGTAATGGAGGAAACACAGAGAAAGAGAAAAAGGTGAAAGAGAAACAGTAAAGGTAAAGCAAAAAATGTGAATGTGATGAATAGGTGTATGCATTTATAGCTTGTAGTGGAAAAGTGTACTTGATTAAGTTGACACAAAAAGTAATAAGGTGTGGATAGAGAGAGAAAGATAAGTGAAAGTGAGACAGTCAACTTCATTCCAACAAGGATCAACTCCAAACCAAATCTAGTTTGTCATGAGTTTTACAAGATATTGTATGTTACCTCCCTCCATACATTATACTCCTGCAAAAATCAAATTTTTAAATTTATTGAATAATGAATGTATCTAATCTATTGTATAGATCGGATACATCATTTATTCAATAAATCTAAAAAGTTGTTTTTTACTTATAAATGTGAGCAGATGAGTAATATTTTGTGTATTTGTTGTCATTTTTAGATGTGCTTCTAATTTAAGAGTTTGCCGCTCATTTGAGTTTCACAAAGCTCGAGACATTAATCTCCGCAGTTGCGCACGTGGACGATACTCGCTTTATAAAAAAATTCCTAATTAATACTCCCTCCGGTTTCAAATATAAGAAAAGATTCTTTTTTTAAGTTCATTGAGTAGTTAATGTATCTGGTCTACATTGAAAAACAAATACATTAATTATACAATGAACCTAAAAAAAGAATCTTTTTTTATATTTGAGACCCGATGGAGTATTATATATGTGTGTATGTGTGTCATTTTGATGATAACAGTGAATATACTAACAGGGTTTATTTGGTAAATTAAAATTTTATTTATATTTTTTGAAAGTGAGTGAAATAAGTAAGTGTGATAATGATTGGGGATGTTGGGAGCAATAGTATATGACATACTATTGAATACTTTTTTATATTAGTTAAAATCCAAATTAATGTTTGCTATTTTGAAAATAATTTGATTAATTATATGGATTTTTTACCAAACTTTGATGATATTTATATAAAACTCACTTGATAAAATAGAATGTGTAAATATATGTATTAAATAATTTATTATGATTATTTACTTACTGAATTATCCTATTGACACGAAAAGAAAAAATAATATGTTTACAAATATAGAGATATGAAACTTTTTTTTTTTCCTTGTGCATGTACATAATGAATTTGAAAATTTTATATTACACTAATTATACGAGACAATTCATTTATTAAAGTAATCGACCAAAACACTCACTATTAAAGAATAATGAACCAAAAACAACTTTTTATCATGTGAACAATATAGTTTGAGTATAGTTTAGATGAGTTGGATACCAAAGATTCGAGACTTAGGATGTAAAAAAAACTAATATTATCAATAATATTTTTCGATACAATTAATAATTTTATGTTTCATGCAGTTATTTGAAACTTTGCATTGCATCACCTTGCGACTGTGTGCACAATGTTACTCCTTCAATTCCCTCTCTTTCTATAGATAATTTTCTCATTTTTTATATATTAAGAAAAATTGATTGTGTAATGTATATGTATATTTTGTATATAACTATTAAATGTAATATTTAAATATTTAATTTTTATCTTTCAAGACATATTAATAAAATTAGTTAGGGTTATGTTTAGAAAATAAATGTAAACATAGATAATAATTTAAAAAATGCTTATATATTAAAGTACAGCTTTTTAAAATGGTGTTAATTGTTAAAGGTTAGAGACAGAAGGAGTATTTTCCTAAACTGAGAGTGGAATCAAATTTTCGATAACCATAGAGTATATCAAAGGGTACAGAAAATGTTAACATTTTTCTTGTATTTTTTCATTTGTAGCTGGCAGACACATTTATATATTCTGGTTTTTTGTTCAAGGAAGAAACTTTCAAAATTGTTTCCAACTATTGAATGTGATTCCCTAATAAAAAAACTATTGAATGTGATGACACTGATACAAACTTTCGCATGCTTATACTAATTATTAACCAATGCATAGTTGATTAGCACATGGAATTTGAAATTTTTAGTACTCGTTAAAATAAACACAAAACAGTCCTCATTCATTCATAAGTCTTGATTAATATCAAAATATAGTACTACACCCTCTGGTCATTATTATAAGAAAAAATTTACATTTTAGATTCTTTCAATAAATGATGTATGGTCTAAATAATAAACTATATACATCATTTATTTATTTTTTGAAATGTATATACATCATTTACTAAATAAACCTAAAATGTAATTTTCTTTTCCTTATAACAATGACGGGAGGGTGTACATAACAAACAAATTGAGCATACCATTAGTTTAATGTCGAATTAAAAGCTTCTCTTTTTGGTACAAATTAAAAGCAGTTTTAAACGGGAAAATACTCACCATATACTCCATCTGTTTCCTTTTTAAGTATCTTTTTAGGATTAATTCTTTGTTTCTATTTAACTGTCTTTTTGGTATTTTAAAGGTACAATTTGTCAATTATACCATTTGTCAATTACTTTTATCTTTTTAAATAAAACTAATTATTGTTATCTATTTGGAAAACTAAAGTTTGTTTTTTTTAAACAAAGTTTGTTTCTTGTTATCTTCAAATTTAAACAAAATTTTGTTCCAAACAATGGTTCCAAGACGAGTTAAAATTCTATAAATAAGATGAGTAGCAATTGTTAAAAATTTCAAGTGTGACTTTAGCATTGGTTGAAGCCATAGTTGAAGCCTTAACTTTAATTAAAGGAGTTGGAAGAAAGTTAATTTTTTCTTAACTTTTGATTAATGTGAAGTTGGAATAATTTTTATATTGACTTAAAATAACTAAAATGATGTGCACAATATTTAGAAAATTGACAATTGTTTGTTATAAGAGAGAGAGTGCACAAAAAAGAAATAGGAATTTGTTGGAGAAAAAGATAATAACTGACAATTCTTTGTTACAAGAAAAAAATAACATATTAAATTTATTGCAAAGATAAAGTGTATGCAAAAAAAAAGGAATTTATTGGTGGATTAAAATGAGGGTATAATAGGAAGAAAATATGCAAAAATACATATCGCCATTTTGATATTATTTTTCTAAAAGGACATTTAAAAAGGAACGAAGGGAGTAATACTTAAGGGAGGATTATTTTTTAGATCAGGTTAACAAGTGTTCTAAAAATATTAGTTAAGAAAGCAAAAAATGAAAATTTTATATTGAAAATAATTAACAAATTTTGAGCTTTCAAAAAGTTTACTTAAGTTGAATGTATCATTTTTTAAGACAAAATTTCTAATTTTATTTGCTTAACAAACTTTCTAAAAGCACTCTTTAAGACAAAATTTCTAATTTTATTTCCTTTTTAAGACATTTAAAAAGGAACGAAGGGAGTAATACTTATGGCAGGATTATTTTTTAGATCAGGTTAACAAGTGTTCTAAAAATATTAGTTAAGAAAGCAAAAAATGAAAATTCTATATTGAAAATAATTAACAAATTTTGAGCTTTCAAAAAGTTTACTTAAGTTGAATGTATCATTTTTTAAGACAAAATTTCTAATTTTATTTGCTTAACAAACTTTCTAAAAGCACTCTTTAGCATTTTTCTTTTTCTTTATTATAAAAAAGGCTAAATAGACCGAAGAAAAACAAAGATTACATTAAAATTAGACGAGGGATAGATAATTCAATTACATTATCGAACAACAAATGATCCAAATGAGTCGGACAAGACACAGAATCTAATTTCATCATCAAGGCACACTCATAGTTTGCTAACGAATAAAAACACTGATTAACTTCACAAAAAAATATATTTAACAACCTCCCACTCAAAATCAGATATATAGATAGAGGGGATCCCATTTATTTTATGATATAATGTCTCAACTTTTTTATAATTACCTGTCATTTCCACGAATATAAAGATATATGTATATATTTAATTATGACTTGTTAAGTTTGTGTCTATATAGATGGATGGAAATAAATTGTCTCAACGGGAAAAATAAAAAAGAGGGAATGAATGGAGATCTTGACTATTGATATTCATATTATCAATTGTCAATATTCATATTCCTTCCATTTTTTTTCCAATTGAGACAATCTACTCCCGTAGAGAGATACTACAAAATTAACGTTTGTACAAAAAAAAATTTATACAAGCAACATAGTTGTTTTTCTGTTCTTTTTATTGCGTTAAAGTTCGTAAATTATGAATTGTGTTTGTGAGTTTCAAATTATAATAAATCAACAAATCATGTTTATATATTTCAACGACACCAATAATATAGCAAAATATAAATATAAGTTTTTTGAAGGAAAAATATAAATATAAGTTGTTCTTTTTTTTTCCATCTATATTAATAGTATTAAAAGCAAGTGGAATTAAAAAATAAAAAATTGTAACCAGAAATTAGCGTGGATAAATTACTAGTGCCCTAGGAAACTGAAGGATAGTGGTAGTATATTATTCGAAAATGATTGTAGAATGTTTAACCATGGACATACATATAATTTAAAATTTCAACGGTTTAGAAGGGTAGTTTTGTCATAGGTTTTTTTTTGTTACATTTTTTTGTCATAGGGTTTGACCAAGTATAATCTTTTCGGACCTATAAATAATTGCTAGTTTTGATTAAATAAATAAACCTTTTCTGGATAGAATCGTGGCTTTGGGGGCCAAAAAAAGCCACCAATAGAGGACGAAAGAGACTTTGATTTGAAGCTTAACTTTTTATTAAAGCATGACCACTCTCGGACGTTTTTCCTCTTCTTCAAACTAAGAAAAATGTTAGTAACAATTGTTTGTAAACTGTTCCTCCGGTCTCAAATATAAGAATTTTTTTTTTTTTTTAAGATTCATTGAATAATTAATGTATCTGTTTTACAATGTAGATCAGATACATTAACTACTCAATAAACCTAAAAAGTGAATCTTTTCTTATATTTGAGATCGGAGGGAGTACATATATAAAAAGGGAGTGGGAGTGATAAATGTTTTTTCAATACAAAATTTATCTTTATAGTTCTTTAACAAATGTTTGAGAGGTACTCCCTCCGATTTTATTTATAAGAAAAAGTTAACTTTTTAAATTCATTGAGTAATTGATGTATCTGATCTAGAATATAGACCACATCATTTATGCAATGAATCAAAAAAGTCAAATGTTTCTTATAAATAGGACCTGAGAAAGTACTAGATAACATACAATCTTTTTTTAAAAAAATAAAATCATTTAAGCTTCTTTTTTACAGCTTTAATTTTCTTCACGTTTTTAGGTAAAGATTAGAGTATAATCACATGGTAAATAGTATGGGTGTTCAAAAGAGAATCAACCCAATAGAAAATTGTAAATCAAACTAATGCAAACCGAAAACCATAAAAATCTTATTTAGTTTGATGTATTCAAGTCATTTTTTGACTCAACCACACGGTACTCTTTGTGGTTTCTATTTTGTCAATCGAACTAAACCGCAACATAAGGAAAACACTAGTGTTTTGCGGTTTCTCTTCAAGAATTCTAAATTAAGAAATTACTCCTTAAAAAAATTAAATAGTTCAATTTCTAATACATTGAATACACAAATTTTTATAAAAACTTACCATTTAAGGTCCTTAAAAAAAGTCTCGAGCACGCTCGTTAACATTTCTATTTAAACATATGTTATCCAACCTAGTACTCTTAGAAGTTCAATGGAAAATTTTATAGAAATAACATGTTTTTTTTTTGTTTAGTTTCTTATGTTTTTTATTTCAAAAATGTATTTATATGCTTTAATTTTATGGTACTTGCACTTTTTCAAATATGTTTATGTTAGATATATCTTGAATCGTAGAAACTCATTAAAAACTTTTAAAGAATGATAAAATCTTAGTCGTTTGCTTTTCTTATTGAATAAGGTTACTTTTTTGCCCATGTTTTTAATTTAATCGATGTTGATGTGAATATTGTTGGATGGAAATTATATTTTAATGTTGGGTGAAATTTGAAAAATTGCTGGAAATAAGTTGCTTTTAACTTTTAACTTGATTTTAAAGTTGAAAACAAAACAAACAAAAAAAAAAGGTTAAAATGCACTTTTGGCCCCTCAAGTTTTCAAAACTAGCGGTTTTGGTCCTCTTAGTTTGAAAATCACATTTTTAGCCCTCAAGTTTCACCCCATTTGCAAAAGTTAGGTCCCCCCTTTAATTTTTGATCGATTAACGCAGATGTGGCACGCTTTAAAAGAAAATAAATTGACACATATGATATTTTTAATCCACCTGGATATAAAATAACTACAATTGTTTATAAAAATTACAAAACATAAAATAAATCAACAATAACTTCTTCTTCATTTCTTTTTTCTCACCGGATTTCTTGTCCAACTTTGCCGGTGAAACATCAACCTCACTGGATTTATTTTATTTTATTTCATCTTCAAATTCAATATTTATCCTCAACAATCATAAATTTAACCCAAAAATTCAGCATCAACAAAGATATTCATCCAATAAAATCAACGATTTTAACACAGTTACAATTAAGAATCACAAACCAGAACTCCGCCAAAAAAAATCATAAATCACTAGGATGAGATGTTTATTCTGGAAATTTCTATAAAAGTATTTTGGATCTAAGGCCACTGATTGGACGCCATCGAAAGTTAGCACCAGCCCGGCACTACCACCGTTGCCGAAACCACCCTCTGTTCTCGACACAACCACAACCTTAGTCTCCACCTCCGGCACCACTATACTTGTCAAACCCATAAAGCTTGAAGGAGAAACAGACCTTTGGAAAAAGATAAGTATCATGAGTTTTAAATAGATCCTTTTAGTTGATAAACTATTTCCCATTTACCCCTACTATTAAACGACATTTATAGTGCTAGAATAATAATTTGTGACCATTAATCGTAACATTTTGATACCCTGGAGCTTTTAAAATGCAGCGTTTTGATCCAAGTCAACAACTTAACAGCTACATCAGCATCAATTAATTATTAACTGACAGCAGGGGTAACGGTAAAATAGTTTATCAACTAAAAGGACATATTTGAAACTTTTGAAACTTAAATGACTAACTTGGGAATTCTCTCAAATTAAAAGGATCTATTTAAAACTTAAAGGACTAACTTGAGAATTCTATCAAACTAAAAGATCAAACATGATATTTGGCCTATTATATATACATATATTTTTTTGTAGAGGAATTAGGATCCATTGTATTGTAGTCTTTGGGACCGTTTCGCTGAACAAATGAAGAATTCTTTTGACAAACAATGATTCACCAAATCCTATCATCACAATACTCCAACTTTGCAAATTAAACAGATACCTTGGTAATACTATATGATTTTTTTTTCTTCAAGTGTTCTATTATTTATTTTATTTTTATTTACACTTATCTCAATTCTTGGTTGAATTTATTTAGGTGTAATGGCTGTATCCAATTCATGGTATGGAACAAAATTGGTTCTCAATGGCAATCTGGATGTTGTCTAAGATTAAAAGAATAAATATATTTTTTATACTACTGTTAACTCGTATTTTTACAGAAAAGGTTTAAATGCGGTCAGACTAAGATTGACTTTGTACTTAGAAGAATAAATGTTATTCTTTTGAACACTTGGTCAAAATTAGACTTGTCAAGAAACGTTCGGAGCACGTGTTTGGTTTGGCAGACGAAATACATCGAAAAACGGTTTGTTTTGGATAAAATCGAGCCAACGGATGCGTTCAGGAGCGTGTGTTCGAAATTTGAATCAAACGAGTGTCTGCGGTTCGATATTAGCAGTTGTAGTTTCAAATCCTATGTAGGTAGTTATTTTCTATTAGTATAAATAGTAGTTTCTCGCAAGAGAAAGGGGTCACAATCCAATCATACAAAAAACTTACACTCAAACTATCCGATATTCAAGAGAGAAACGAGTGACAAGTTGCAATGTATGAATCTGTGTACCAATTTACATTCAATCAATGCAATTTAAGTTTGTTTTCTTAAGTGTTTTTGCAATTTACTTGTTTACTTCAAGCAATACTTTTTACTTATATTTCGAGAGTAACTTCAACGAATTTGACTAAGTTAAATTCGACAACCCTTTTCTAATATCTTCTTAAATTATTGAAGAACATTCATTAACTTCTGGGAAAGTAAAAGCACAATATGTCCTTAAGATTTACTGGTTGATCTTGCAAGTAACAATTTTTAAACCAGCGGTTGTTTACCAAAAATCAGTGTAAACAAAGTGGCACGCCCAGTGGGACCTTTTGTGCATTTACTTTAGAAATTTTTTCCCTTTTTAAAGCTACTTGTTTAAGATTGTTGGTTTGTGTTGTGTATGCTATTAAGAAGTAAAAAAAATACTTCCTGAAATGACACGCCCTTTGGGCCATAATAATACCTCGACGAATGCCGCTGGCACGTCAGAAACGGTAGGCAACCCACCAGCCCCATCGGTGGGCGCACAATCAATTCCATCGAGTAGTCCAAGCCCGACGTTGACATCACTTGGATCAACGATCCTGGCTCAAGTGTCATCGCCTGCACACGCAGCGGCTTCGATAACCGCTCCAAATTCACAGGCCATTCCAGTAACGGGAAGTTTCTCTACCCATCGGTCTATGCCATACGATATGTCGTCTTCCCTGATGCAAGGTCTACACACGAGTCCATCCACTTTTGCAGAAAACGTGAATGCACCACTACCCCCAGTTTTTGACCCTGGGACAAGCGTTCCTTTTTGAACGCCCCAACAGTCATTGACTAACGCCTCCTTAGCCGCCTTAAGGCAACAAATCCATGAAATGGTTAATCAAGTGACACAACAAATTGGTACGATCATTAACCCTTTAATTCGAGATACCAATAATAGTTATCAAGCATTGTCTGTCCAAATGGAGCGGATCGCCAATTTTTTTGGCGCGCCTCTAGTGCGAAACACACCGGTGCCCCAAAATCAAATTGCAAGGGAAGTAGAAATCCCTGCAGAGATCATAGACGATCAAGTGCCCAGAAACTTGGCACAACAACAACAACCGGTACAAGCACAGGTTCGGGAAGAGCCTGAGAGAATCCCAATCATGGTCAATAGACACCAAGACGCGTACCAAGTGGTCATGCAAGCCCGTCGAAATAACTACGAGGGCCAAAACAACATAGCGAATGTGGTCGAAACTTTGTTAGCACAAAATGGTTTCAATATGGGTCTACATAGGCCGAATTTCGTGTCGGCTTTATCCAAATACGTGTTAATGACCGAGTTACCTAGAAACTGAAAAATTCCAAAGTTTACCAAGTTCGCAAGAGAAAGTAATGAGTCGACAGTTGAACACATCGCCCGATATTTGATTGAGGCAGGCAATATAGCAAATAATGAGAACTTGAAAATGAAGTATTTTCCAAGTTCCTTGACAAAAAATGCCTTTACTTGGTTCACAACACTGCCTCCTCATTCCATTTATAGTTGGAATCAATTGGAAAAGGCTTTCCATGAACAATTTTACATGGGTCAGTCGAAAATTAGTTTGAAAGAACTAGCTAGTGTTCGACGTCGAACGCACGAGTCAATCGACGATTATTTGAATAGATTCAGACTTCTCAAATCTAGATGTTTCAACATAGTGCCTGAACATGAGTTAGTCGAAATGGCCGCTGGCGGCCTCGATTATTCAGTACGAAAGAAACTGGATACACAATACCTTAGAGACATGGCACAATTGGCTGATAGAGTCCGGCAGGTCGAAAGGCTCAAAGCCGAGAAAGCTAGGACAAATAGGTTTCCGAAAAAGGAGAAAGTAGCTGATGACAGTCAGTCAGTCACTATTTTTAGAGTCATTTTAATTAAGTTTTTAGTCTTTTTATTAGTCTAGTATTTAATTTAGAGTCATTTTGAATAAATTATCGTTTTTGATTTATTGAGTCAAATAGGGTTTTATTGTTATTATTGGTCATTAGTGTGACATGTCCATGTGTGATTGATCATTGGATAAAAGAAAAGAAATTGGTCTGCATTTAGCTGGTCTATTAATCAAAGGAGGTGTGGATAGAAAGAAAAACAAGTGGCCAAAGAAAAAGTAACGTGGGCTCTTATGTAAAAAGAAGAATGAAAGGTAAATTAAGTGGGAAGATATAAAAGGAGATAGCCATCACGTAAGGAGGGGAATTTTGGACGTTTTCAGAACATATCACGTTTTGGAATAGGAAGGAGGAATAGAAGTAGCACGAGACAGAGAAAAGAGCTACGGCATGCCAAACAACAACGGTGATTTGAAAGAAAATTCATGAGCAACATCGGCAACAACGAAACTCTTGGGTTTATTTTCTTTTCTTATGTTGTTTATTTCTATGAACATGAGTAGCTAATTTCTTTGAGTGGTTGAGACTTATATGAATCGGATGTAATCCTATGGGAACCCTAATTTGTTGAACTTCTTTGAATATCAATGAAAGTCTAGTCTTTATTCATATTACTTTATGTTTAATGCTTTTTGTATGTTTATCATCGACTACTAACCCTAACTTTATGAATATGCAAATTGATCTTAGAGATTGAATGACCACTAACCCTGGCTTTTGACTCTGAAATAGGTAATAAGTTTAACCTAAGTAATCAAGCTAGAGATGGATCATTATTAGGTTATGACATAGGGATTAACGTTCTGTTTAAACCTCCAACAGTTTCGAATTCACTTAAGAGATTAAGGGTTTGTCACTTGCGGGGAGAATTCTAGGTCAAGAGATTGGGTAGAGTTACTTTGTTAATCTGTAGTGAAACTAGATAATCATTGCTTGAATTAGGAGTGCAAATTACCATAAGAGAACTTCAGAGGATTCACAAGTCTTAACCATATTTCTCCTTAATTTTCTAAAACCAATCTTTTATTGTTTTTAATCCGTTTATGTTACAAAAATCAACCCAACTGCCTAAGGCACCATTGAGTTTAATACATCCTTTATTTTAACGCTTTTACCGAGTAGAAATCGAAACAGTCCCTGTGGATACGAACTTATAAATTTTATTACTTCGATATATTTTTAGTACACTTGCTAAAAGTCTATCAGTAGCCTACATAGACGCGGGCGACGATGACCCAGATTTCGATTGGGGATCAGATATCATCGAAGACAGTGAGATTAATGTGGCAGAATTACAAGATGGACCGCCTTATGCGTGTAAACTATTGCGGCCATCGAATGGAAAAAATCCTGAAGAACCTAAGAACAATAAATATCCACCTATGACATATACTTTTGATGTTTCTAAGTGTGATGAAATATTTGAACTTTTAGTTGCTGATGGCATAATATTGGTGCCGAAAAATCTAAAGATGCCTCCTTTAGAGCAACGGAAAAAGAGAGGTTTCTGTAAATTCCATGGTTTTCTAGGCCATAATTTGTCTCGTTGTACATGTTTCAGGGATTCTGTGCAGAAAGCTCTCGATGAGGGGAGATTGAAGTTTGGAGACAAAACCAAACAACCAATGCAAGTTGATGCCGACCCCATGAAGAAAGTTGACTCCATGTACGCTGAAATAGTCGATGTAAACATGGTCAACGTCTCTGAGGTGGTGAGTACGGGAATTCCTACGGGAACTACGTTACCAGAGGTAAACGCGCCGGGGGATGCTGAGATTGCTGCTGAAAACCATCCATTTGAAAATGCAGTGGTTACTGAAGACCAACTCGCAGAGAAAATGACGGCGGCATACCCAAAGGCTGAGGAGGATTTGATTGACTTCCTCAACAGGTGCAAGATTTCCAGCACAAGTGTTATGCTCTGCCCTAGGTGCAGCACGGTGTTCGACAAAGAAGCTGCCAAATCTGTGGAAGGTTTTCATCCAAAACCAAAGAGGAAAGGAGGATGGGCCGACAACCGTCGAAAGTTTGGTTTTAACAAAAGAGGCGTTCCCTACAGGATACACTCCACAGAAAGGGATACCGACAGAAACCAGAGAAAGACTTTCAACCCTCCTGTAAGATCCCCCACAGACACGTGGGTGTTTTCAGGTGGCAAGAAATCTGGCCATTCTGCTCCACCAACTAAATGGGTGAAGAGAGTTGCCATCATTCCCAACAAGAAGGAAGCATCGAACTCCAACCGATATGCTTACAACAACAATTACAAAGGGAAACACCCCATAACAAAGACACAATGGTGCATATATCAACGTCAGAAAAAAGGAGGCGTCTCGAAAGGTGCGACCGAGGCTGGTCAGGCCAAAGGAAAGCAAGTAGCAGTTTTCGAAATGGTTAAGAAACCAGCCACCGAAAGAATCTTTCCTCCTTTACCGAGTATTGTGAAAGATCTTCCAAAGGAGGATGAGGAAATGACCTCAAATTTCTCTGACTCTGAGCCCAGTCTCGACATAGTTTGCAACGTTGTATCAATATTGCCAGTCGAGTACGATGTGATCTCCGAGGTCAATGACGTCGAAATTGACTTCACAGAGGAAATGGCTAACCACAAGCCATTATGTTATTGCGTGATGAATGATGGATGTGTTGAAAGTCAACACGCCATTTTCGAGAAGCCTGACCACATCATGAATCATCATCTCAAGCCACTTTTCATCCAAGCCAAAATAAATGGCGTTGGCGTGAATAAGGTCCTTGTGGACAGCGATGCGACCGTGAATTTGCTGCCTCAGTCCCTTTTGGGCAAGATCGGCCTTGTTGACTATGATCTGAAGCCTCATAATGTGGTTCTCACAAATTATGAAGGAACAACTGGAAATTCACTTGGTGCTGTGGAGGTGGAGTTAATAGTAGGAAGCGTCAGCAGGACAACCATGTTCATGGAGGTTCCATCCAAGGCAAACTTCAACGTGCTTTTGGGGAGGGAATGGATCCATGGAGTGGGGGCAGTGCCTTCAACTTTACATTAGAGAATTGCTATATGGAGGGGTGACAGTTTGGTGGAAAACATAGAGGCAGATCAAAGTTATTTTTTGGCTGAGGTAAATAACATCACCAGGAACACGTTCGACAAACATTTGGCAAATATTTTGCCATGTACGTCTCTCGGCCCCAAATACGAGGTCCAGGACAACGAGATGTTTTCTATGAGGTTACACCCGAATGCTGGTTTCGTTTGGGAAAGGGAAGTGGTTGATCAAGGATACGTGGTGGTTGATCATGGAGAAGTTTCCTCGACAGGAGACAACGTGCTTAGGACCATGGCTTCAACCTACAGGAAGAGGATAGATAGTCCTATTCCAACTTGCCCGGCGTATACGATCCCACCAACTGGTTGAGATGAAGACAAGTGAACCATGTTTACGCCCCATTTCTGGGATAAGATTACGACCTATGTGGTCGAGAACAAATTAAACGCGGCCAAATGGGCATAAGATCTACCATGAGTGGTAGTCGAAACTGTGGCAGGAAATGCCAGTGATGATCTCATTTACGACTAGAAGCTAGATTGCATATATGATGACAAGCCTCTAGGTTTCGAAGAGGATCCATTAGGATCCGCGGTAAAGATGAGAGCGCAAGACCCCTTGGAGGAGGTAAATTTGGGAGATGGCCCTGTTAAAAGGCCAACCTATATTAGTGCTAAAATTACTAAAGAGTTCAAAAAGCGAATTGTGGAACTTCTGAAGGAATACAAAGATTGTTTCGCTTGGGATTACAATGAAATGTCGGGTCTAAGCTGGGAGATGGTGGAATTGAAATTGCCCATTCGACCAGATAAGAAGCCAGTGAAGCAGATTCCTCGAAGGTTCGCCCCACAAATTCTATCGAAAATCAAAGAAGAAATCGAAAGGCTCTTGAAAAGCAAGTTCATTAAAACTGCAAGGTATGTAGATTGGCTGGAAAATATAGTCCTTGTTAAAAAGAAAAACGGAACCATTAGAGTCTGTATTGACTTTAGGGATCTAAATTTGGCGACTCCCAAAGATGAATATCCTATGCCCGTGGCAGAAATGCTAGTCGACTCAGCAGCAGGATTTGAATATTTGAGCATGTTAGATGGCTACTCAGGTTATAATCAAATCTTTATTGCTGAAGACGATGTATCAAAAACTCCGTTTCGATGCCCAAGCGCTTTAGGTTGTTATGAGTGGCTAGTCATGCCATTTGGCCTAAAAAACGCTGGGGCCACATATCAGAGAGTTATGAATTCTATGTTTCATGACTTCATAGAAAAATTCATGCAGGTTTATATAGATGATATCGTAGTAAAATCATCTTCAGAGGATGATCACCTGAACCACCTTCGCCAATCATTCGAAAGAATGAGGCAGTATGGGTTAAAAATGAATCCTTTAAAATGTGCGTTTGGTGTTTTTGTAGGTGATTTTTTTGGTTTTGTTGTGCATAAAAAAGGAATCGAGATCAATCAGAACAAAACCAAAGCAATCGTGGAAACCAAAGCTCCTTCAACAAAGAAAGAGTTGTAGTCCTTATTAGGAAAGATCAATTTCCTCAGAAAGTTTATATGGAATCTAAGTGGCAGATCACAGGCTTTTTCGCTACTACTTTGTTTAAAGAAAGAAGATGTGTTCAAATGGGAACCAGAGCATCAAAAGGCTTTTGAGGAGATTAAGTCGTATTTGGCTAACCCTCCTACCCTTTCGCCTCTTCTTAGAGACAAGGGTATGAAGTTGTACGTAGCAGCATCTGAACGTACTATAGGAAGGATGCTGGCACAAGAGGATGAAAATGGCGTAGAAAGAGCCATCTATTATCTTAGTAGAGTGTTGAATGATACTGAAACAAGATATCATCTTAACGAGAAATTGTGACTTTGTTTGTATTTCTCTTGTACAAAACTAAAGCATTATATAAAACCTTTCGATGTTTATGTCTATTCTCATATCGATATTATTAAACATATGCTGTCAAAACAAATTTTGCATAGTAGAGTTGGTAAGTGGGCCTTAGCACTTACAGAATATTCATTAACTTATCAATCGTTAAAATCTGTCAAAGGACAAATCGTAGCCGATTTTATTGCTGATCATTCGGTAATCGAGCCGGCGTTAAAAATGGTTTGTGATCAACCTTGGAAACTTTACTTCGATGGATCCAACCACAAAAATGGCACCGGGATAGGATTTATGGTCATCTCACTCGAAAACATCCCAACAGCATATAAATTTCGACTTAATCAGTTTTGCTCGAATAATGAGGCTGAATACGAAGCTTTGATTGCCGATTTGGAGACTCTCCTCGTACTGGGGGCAAAGAGTGTCGAAATCAGAGGTGATTCGGAACTGGTGTTAAAACAATTAACGAAAGAGTATAAATGCGTTAAAGAAAGCCTGATTGTGTACTTCGCCACTGCAAATGCATTACTCAAACGTTTTACCTACGTAGGAATACGACACATCCCCCGGACGGAGAACCAAGAGGCGAATGATCTAGCCCAGACAGCTTCAAGATATAAAGTTTCAAAAAAGCAAATACAAGATCCTATCGAGATTAGGAACAAGCACAGTTCAAGGGAAGCCCCTCCTAAGAAATTGTTAATACCAAAACTTGTGGGGATGGAAGCGCCCTATGGACACACACAAGGTACAAATTTGGTTGAAATTTTTGCTATTAACAATTTAAATGAAAATGATTGGCGAAAACCAATAGTCAGCTACCTGGAAAACCCCAGCGCGACAACTTGTCGAAAAATAAAGTATAGAGCTTTAAGTTATGTAATTATAGGAAATGAGTTGTTCAAAAAGACCCCGGAAGGGATCTTACTCAAATGCTTGGGAGAAACAGAGGCGTACTCGGCTATTTCCAGCACTCATAGTGGGGCATGTGGAACACACCAAGCAGGCCATAAGATGAAATGGCTCTTATTTCGACAAGGGGTGTATTGGACAACTATGTTGAAAGACTGCATAGAATTCGCCAAAAGTTGTCAAGAATGCCAAAAATACTCCGGGATTCAACGTGTACCGGCTAGTGAGCTGCATTCGATAGTCAAGCCTTGGCCATTCAGAGGATGGGCTTTAGATGTAATTGGAGAAATTAAACCCAAATCATCGAAAGGCCATAGATATATTTTGGTTGGGATAGATTATTTCACCAAATGGGTAGAGGCAATTCCGTTGCCAGATGTCACCCAAGAAGTGGTCATAGAATTCATTCAAAAATACATCATTTATAGGTTCGGTATTCTAGAAACCATCACTACAGACCAAAGATCTCTGTTCAGGGGTCGAAAAATGGTAAAATTTGCTGAAGATACCGGTTATAAACTATTAACTTCAACGCCATATTATGCCCAAGCAAATGGTCAAGTAGAAGCATCAAATAAAAACATTATTTCTATAATCAAGAAGAAAACCAAAGAGAAACCCAAGAATTGGCATGAAGTCCTCGGCGAAGCCTTGTGGGCATGTCAAACTTCCCCTAAAGAATCTACTAACACCACACCATTCAGGCTGACATTTGGTCATGATGCAGTGTTGCTAGTCGAAATTTGTCTTCAATCAACTAGAATACAAAGACAATGCGAAATTCCGACAAATCATTACTGGAATATGGTCTTAGACGAACTGGTCGACTTGGATGAAGAGAGATTAATGGCATTGGAAATCCTCACAAAACAAACACAAAGAGTGGCAAAAGCTTACAATAAGAAAGTAAAGTCGAAGTTCTTCGCCCAAGGGGATTTGGTTTGGAAGGTCATCTTGCCAATGGACAAGAAAAACCGAGCCTTAGGGAAATGGTCACCTAGTTGGGAAGGACCGTGGGAAATTCTGAGAGTCTTTTCGAATAACGCTTACGAGATCGAAGAACTGAACAACGATCGAAGGATTCTACGCATATATGGGAAATATTTGAAAAGATATAAACCATTGTTGCAAGAGATTAAAATCACACAAGAATAATTCGAAAAAGTAACCAAAATGGCATTAGATTATAAAGTCAGCTAATGGGCAAATTACACAAGATAAGCACGAAACAGATACAGATAATAGAAAGCTTAAATACTGGTGGGAAAGTTAGGGTAAATCTAAGATCAGAAGTAGAAGACCATTAAGACCCTAGTTATGGTGATCGAAACCAAAAACGTCAATCAGTCATCTGACCTCGCTGTCGAGGCGACAACGAATACAGAAATGGTTGAAGACGTATTCGTCATCATCAGCAGGAAGAAACCCACGGTAACCACCCCTTCTTCCGTCCCTTGGGCAGTTAAGCCAGCTAGTACAAAAGCGGCGGCGAACCATGCCTGGGGGCAACCATCTTTTGTACCAGTGACAGCGGAACGCAAAGGAAGTAATGCCTCCCAAAATGCCATATCTATGACTTTGAAGGTCCCTGGTCATTAAAAGTTTCCAGAAATCCTCTAAGAGTTCTACTTTGTCACGAAGTGGCCAAGAGAAGGCTTTCATCAAGAGGCAAAAGTACTTCGCACATTGAGAGCCTGCAGCCTCAGCTTTCTTCAAAAAACCGTCCATCTTATCAAGATGGGGTCTTGGGTGCAACAGTTGTTGGGAACACCGGAGAATACAAAACATGTGGTGACCAGCGTCCCACAAACGATGCATGAACCTGAGACTTTCAGGAGTTATGTCTAAATCAGTGAGCATATTAATGGCATCATTGCCAAAAGCTCTAGAGATTTCTTCAGATCTGCAAAGAGTGGCGTGCCTCTTGTTCGTTCTCATGAAACTGAACAGATCATGCATGCTGTCAGCGGCAACTCTCTTAGCAATGTTGAGAATCAGATCATGGCCTAAAAAGTTTATTTTTGATAAGAGAAGAGGGTTGGAAGAGATGAAGATGGAGTAAAACTTCCAAAGGAAGACACGTGGCAAGGAGCAGTTGCAGATATACTTCGTAAATAGAGGGAAGTTGTAGAGGTTTTTAATTAAACCTTTATTTTTAACGTTTTTAATGTTATTATAAGTCATGATATTTTATGGTTTCCTAGGCAGTTTCAATTTTAAAAGTTAAAAGTAAAGAAACTTTTTAGTTTCTCATCATTACTACTCTTGGAACTCGTCCCAAAAATAAATTTTATATTTAAAATAGGGGCTAGCAGAGTGGAATACTCAAGTGAAATAAAAATGTCATGAAATAGTGTGTAATGTCACATTAATTAAAAATACCGAAAAATAAAAAGGTTAGGGTTTGTTCAAAATATGAAATTACAAAGACCAAGTCAAAAGGTGAAACTAGACGTGAGTCTATCAAGTTGGCTCTTGAAGCCAGTCAATTTTTCATCAAGGGCTTTTCCGTTGTCAGTGAGCTTGGTCATGTCTTGCTGGGACACTTTTGACTCCTTGACCGTTTGAATGGCAACGCTAGCCTCTCTTTTCAAATGACCCTCTTTTTCTAAGATATTGGCTTTCTGAAGTTCCAATTTAGCAATGGTAGCGTCAATTTCCGCCACCTTTTGTTGGGGATTTGGGATCTCTTAACGAAAAGCTTCAAGCTTCGCCTGGAAAGCAGCAACTTCAGCTAAAAACTGGTTACAGTGCTGGTTTTTCTCTTCAAGTTTCGATTGAGCAACTCTTTTTTGTTGAAAACCTTGGTTGATACCTTCCATAAGGGGTTCCAGTGCTTGAGAAAACTCTCGGAATTTCGAACCTGAGGGAAGTTCACCTAATTTTTGGAGCAGTTCCTTCACCTCGAAAATAATGGCGGCATTTTGTTCGATGGCTTCAAACAAATTCACGCCCAAAACTTTGCTTCGAAACTCTGCCAAAAAGCTATCCCTGGAAGACTCTGAAGGGTCATTGGCCGAAAGGTCTAGAGACTTGCCGATACTTTTAGAAAAAAGGGCATCGCTCTTCATCAAAAAATCAAAAGCTTTGAGAGGGTTATCTTTCTCAAGTTGGTCAAGCTCCTCCTAACTTATGGCTACATTCGAGTGGACATCTACCTCATGTGCGGCGTCTTTCGATGAATCGCCCAGGTCAAATGCGCTGCCAATATCAACGTTGAATTGGGTCACGACCACCATTTGTTGATCCTACCTCAAGTCTTCAGTATGAGAGGTTAGACGTTGTTTAGGCAAAAACACCTCGAGATTCAGCGGAGTGGGACTCGACTCAACGTCTGCCTCCTCCTCAACAATAGGAGATGCAGCCAAAAGATCAGCAGACGGGAGTTGTGCTTGCTGAGATGTGTCAGCAGGGCTATCCTTGATATTCGAAAAAAAAAACAAATGTTTAAGTGTTAGCATATGTACTCAACATAAGGTACGTAGCTTTTAAAATATCTACAACTAGACATAGGTCGATAATTACCTTGGAAACATTGTCACCAACACAAGAGTGGGCACTGTTTGGCTTCGAATCTTTGTGACCATGCCTTTTCTTCTTGGGAATTGATTTTTCCGGGGATTCCTCGACAGCATTGTCTCGGTGGTCGTACCCAAAGTGTCGGTTACGCCCAGCTCCTCTTGCTTTCTTTTCTTCCGACGCTCTTTGATCTTAGGCGCCCCAGAGGCATCTCCAACGGCTTCGACCGTTTTTGGCAGAACTTCGAGCTGCGAGTAATAGAAAGGCCATTCAGGTGGGTGAAAAGTGCGTAAATAAAATTCCTATCGAATATGTGTCAAGAGACGAGGGATGTACCTTTTCTTCAGTAGAAGAATCGTTGGTCTTTTTCGGAGCTGACTCAGGAGGAGAGGTGGCTTTCTTCTTTTCCGATAGATAAGGTTTTCTCTTCTTAGAAGATTTTTCTGATTTTGAGCGAGTTGGCACATCCACCTCTTCGCCCGTCTTGGTATCCCCTAGCTTCAAAGGGACGGCAGCAAGCATGCAGGTATACAGATAAGTAGCATTATTTCGATTAAATACTGTCAGTCGCTTTGAATAATTAGAAAGTCCCTTACCTAGTCCTATTGGAGAAAGGATTTGAATGTGAAACAAATTGAAATGAAGGTGACCTCTAAAGGTGTACAAATTACATTTAGTTGCAGTCACTTTGTCTTTTTCTTTTGTTTTTAATTTTTGTTTCATTCCTAGTAAAGAATCACAAAAGAACCATTCTGGATATGGCGGCCTAAAGGCCAAAGCCAGGTCACTGGTTGGCAGCGGTGGAAATTTAATTTTAAAATGCAGTGTAAAAAGATATTTACTAGGAATGAAAGGGGGAAACTTCGTTGTGGGGATTTTTTTTCCTAAAATCTTGTCTTTTAAAATACGGGCGGCATAATAAACTGTTCTCTTGGGGTACAGAGGATCACAAATAGTTTGAAAGAACTTTTGGAAAGCTTGAATTTCTCGAATGTGCGTACCTTTGGTCTTCTTCACTTTATTCTACACAATATCAAAAGCAAATATTAGTCGAGGAAGTAGACTTTCGGGGTTCACTCGACTGACTTGACGTTTGTAATAGTTTTGCCACCATCGAAAGAAAGCTTTAGTACATGCATGAGATATGGTAAAGGGAACGGGCTTGAAAACGAGGGTTTGATCTTGAGCATTGCACATAATAGACCTCCACACGTGCTCTATCAAAGGCTGCCTCAGGTCTTCTAGACATTTATACAAAGAATCAGGCTTTAGTTGAACTAAACCAAACTACCTGGCTACGTGATTCGGCTGATAGGCATATACCCCATAGGGGTCACGAGTTGTTGTCCTGCTAGATAGGAACGTGGGAGTCAAATAGGCTTCCCATATGGCATTTGTCTCTGCCTCATCCTCGATCGAAGTAGCTGGAAATTCCTTTTTGATCCAGGTTGGCCCTTGATCTCTAGTAATGAGTGGGGCCAGAGAGGGGGTAAGTACATCACACCCCAAGAACGCTTTGTATGCAATGTAGAATAATTCTTGCGAGCTTCTGTTGCCATGTTGAAGCATAGCCAAACCTATTCCTTCAGTTGATCTATCCTCATATGCTTTTGTGAAGTTTGTAGGAAGAAAGACTGCTAGTTTGGTTTGGAAAGTGGCTAGGAGCCACAATTGAAACAACCAAATAGGCCCAAGTATGATTAGGCTGCTCCCAGGTTGGTACTCTTTAATACCGACTACTGCTTGGTTCAGGTTCTCATATAGAGACCCTAACATAAGTTTTCTTAGGCAGATGTTTCTGCCCTCATGCAACTGAATAGCCAAAGTCTTAAAACCTTTCGGGACTTGTATGAATCTTGAACAAAAAATATACATGGACAACCAATAAGTTAAGAAAGCGATATGATCCTTATCAGATACCTCAGCACTGGTAGTGACATGGTGATCTATTATGAAGTTACCATAGGCAAGTCTTGTGAAATCGAAAGAGATTTTCGAACCAGAATCAGTTGGATCGAAAATATGGCCAATAGGTTTCAGACCAGTCAGGCCAGCAACATCTAATAAAGTAGGAGTGAACATACCACATTTCAGGTGGAGGCTGCTGGTCGAGGGGTTCCAAAAGTGAAGAGCATCAATCAAAGTTTCATTGTGATATTTGGGCCCTTGCCTAGATAGTTGAATAAGGTCAAAGATACCTAGGTCTTTCCAAAATTGACCTTTTTTCTTCTCTACTTTATCCAACCAGGAGATATACTCCTCATTGTTGTCATGTTTGGGCTCCGTCCTAAATTTAGATTTGAGAAAACTTAGGTCATAAGGACCTTTGTTGAATACTAAAGGAAGATGTTTCTTGGAACTAGGGAAGACGGTGCTAAGCTTCTCTTGGTCTTCACGGTTGTCTGGGAAAGGTCCTAGAAATGCATGCGAAGAGTTAGGGCACAGAATAATTACCTGGGATTTCCAGATTTTTTCCTCAACCGCTGAAATGTCTGGATCTTCTATAAAATGGGGACTGCCAACTGGGATCTCCTGTGAGAAGTTGACAGGCTCTTCGCCACGAGGAAGTTGAGACGAAGATTCTCCAGGGTTTGCCATGTTTGAAGTTGTTCAAAATGGTGGAGTAGTAAGAGATTTCTATTTAAAAACGGCGAAATGGCAAGGAATTTCTGCGATTATTTAAGGATCAGTTATGGAGTTCGTACCTTTTGCGAAGAAGAAGAAGAAGGAACAGTGAAAATTTGATCAGGATAGAAAAGTGAAAAGGTAAAGGTAAGACCCTGGTTTTATAACCTTTGATCTAGACAAATGTCAGAATCTTATGGTGACAGTTTTTGGCGAGTAAAAAATGGTAGTCTCCGATGTTAGGGACGTGGCCCACAATGTTTGGTGGGGACACCATAAAGGTATATTTTGAACTGCTTCTTCAGAAGACGACGTCATTTCTGTTGAAAACATCTGTCTTTTATCCAAGGGAAAGGTCAAAGACACACTTTTCTCCATATCTGTCTTTTAACCAGTGTTTTCGATTTTATCCCTATTTCATGACACCCTTTCGATTTTATCCCTTGATATGGAGAAAAGGGTGTTTTTGACCTTTCCCTTGGATAAAAGATGGAGGGTACTCCCTATGCAAGTGGGGTTGGAAGCATCATGTATGGTATGGTTTGTAGTAGACCGGACTTATCCTATGCAATAAGTGTGATAAGTCGGTTTATGGCAAATCCGGGTTAAGTGCACTGGCAAGCTTTGAAGTGGGTTCTGAGATATTGGAATGGGTCTTTGGAAGGTGGTCTGAAGTATACAAGGTCACAACCAAGAAGGGATGCTTTGGAGGGATATGTGGATGCGGACTATGCAGGTAATGTAGACACTAGAAAATCTTTGTCAGGATTTGTGTTTACATTGTTCGGTACAACAGTTACTTGGAAGGCAAATTAATAATCAGTTGTAGCTCTTTCAACAACTCAAGCAGAGTACATTTTCCTTGTTGAAGGGGTCAATGAAGCCATATGGTTGAAAGGTATGATTTGAGAAATGGGGATTAGTCAAGGGTGTGTGAAGATACATTGTGATAGCCAAAGTGCCATTCATTTGGCAAATCATCAGGTATATCATGAAAGAACAAAACACACTCTAGTGCAAATCAGGGATACAAAACCTGTTTTTTTGAGATTTAAGACCTGTTTTTTGCCAGGGTTATATCATCGGGTGTTGTAAGTTTGAGATACGACACCTGTTTTTTATTGGGTATAAAAACAACATATTGTAGCTGTTTTTTTCTAATAAACTAGTGTGATATATGTATTTGTAACCCCACTTTTACACTAAAATAGGTGTAAAACCGCACATATAACATCTGTTTGAATACAAAATCAGGTGTGATAACAAAC
>Ga0228711_1002193_pt1 | contig 29801 bp, 13 predicted proteins | sample MedpolnodulmetaG_2_FD_177996 | JGI IMG/M metagenome (GOLD analysis project Ga0228711, IMG submission 177996) | Root nodule microbial communities from Medicago polymorpha collected in Santa Monica, California, United States - brown nodules | ecosystem: Host-associated > Plants > Roots > Nodule... | reverse complement strand
ATATATATATATATATATATATATATATAGACACACACACATAGTTTTCCCCATACCAATGAACGATATCTAGAGAGAATATCAAACTCCCATTCACGTTTTGCTCGTGTCATTGAAATTTGTCTGGGAAGGAATCGCTCCAGAAGTGAATTCCAGTTGCTGAGAAGCACAAATTACAAACGTAATAAGAAATAAAATTTGACAAGTTCACCCACATGGAGAAAATTTAAAAAGCACTAAACATTGCTACAAGATATTTACTTGCAAAATGAGCATTGTAAATGACTTACGTGCATGATTCAGGTGTGCTAACAAATCCAATCTCAGCCAAGATTTGTAATGCAGAAAGCTGAGCAGCATCGTCTTTTCCAACAGGATAATTGCCCAAAATATAATCATGTTGCATCTGTAACAACACATTCAACATCAACAAATCTATGAGCTTGAAGGTATTAGCAGCTTCATAGTTAAACTAAATATGCTTTCAATCATTTGTTAGTTTTCATATAATGACAATGCCTACTTGTACATAGGACAACTGCACAAACATTGGATCTGTCACGGCTTCATCTGACTCACGAAATAACTTTTTCTTGAATATCAGTTTACAGTGCAAGATTTCTCCTTTACTTCGATCTTTTGCTGCTCTAAATTCCGTCAAGAGATCCCCAATATATTTGTTATCATCTAATCCAATGTACTCCTCTGAGCAACAACAATAGAAACCATTAGACTAATAAATTAAGCTAGGATATAGCACTGCCACATAACAATTGAGGGGAGAGTGAAAATGGCATACCATTCACAGGATCAGATGATTTGGAACTTGTAACAACTTTACGACATTCAAACAGACTAAAGCTAGAGTATGTTGACAGTTTAATGAGCCCCGCAAGTTCCTGGAGTAAACATGTCGAGTAAGCAATAAAAAGATATATACAAAAAAGAAATTATGGTATCAAGAACTTCACACAGAAGCATACAAACTAATACAAAATAGCATTCTTACAAGACATACTTAGATTTCCTCCTACAGATGAGAGGACTGCAAGAAAGTATTTTAATATCTAACCAACACGGGCCAATTTTCAAGCAGCCACATAAAAGAACAATGTCTGGACGGTGGCTATTGAGGTAAACAGCAGTGCTATTTTAGGCACTAGTTGACTATATAAAGTGGGCCAGCATGAACAGTGGGTAAACCCCTAAAAAAAGTGAAAGATTGTCGAACTAAAAAGTTCTATTACCAAATTGAATCTAAATAATTTCTATATATTTATAACGATTTGTACAAATAGATTTACAGGAGAAACTAGTACTGAAATCCTTGGATTTTAGTACCTATAGATAGCAATTATGAAAGTCTAATAATAATGATGATGGTGATGGTGGTGGTGATGATGATGATGACGACGATGGTGACTAATACCATTTTTCTAGTTCAAGCCTCAAGTCTTATTCAATTTGTAGAACTTTGAAATTGAATACATATGGATAACCTTCATTACATTGAGTAGATTTTGTCGAGAGATTTCTCTTACTGCTCCTAATCATGTTCATTGAACTCATTCGTAGTCTTGAGTCCTATCTATTTCACATTTCACTTACTCGAATTTTCAATCTCCATAATATTTTGAATATATTTACATTAGTTATAAATGCATGCAAATCCAAACAGAAGCATATGATATAAGAGTTTGAAAGAACCTCGACAGCATCGGCAACTGTTGTTGACATATCATATGTAATTTCTTCAAAAGTTTCATCTAAGAAGAACACTATAGTTGTAAGCTTCCTCCCAGTCAACAAAGCTTCAATCTCTTCTCGCCCAGGTATTATATGTCTAGGACCAGCCTTAACAGAACGCTTCAAAGCATTCAAAGTATTTAACGCAAGGGCTTGGATCTCAGAATCAGTAGCTACATCATGTGCTATGTTATGAACGTATTCTGACAGATAAATGGCAATGTCTTTACTTGGAGACATAGAGGATGCACATACATACATAAGCTCCCATGATTTGATCAAGTATTGCCTATTTTTAAGACAACAAAAATCAAGAAAATACCAAGAAAAGATGAAATAGGACACTCAACACTAAATATTAAAGCTACATACCTATCAGGGTTATTTCTTGTTTGTTTTGATATCTGAACAAAAAGCTCGTCTCGGAGTTCTGCGCGTTTCAAACTTTGCTTGTATAGTTTCCCGACAAGCTCAACTCGTTCATCTAAGCTTAATGGAGTTGCGCAATCAGACGAATCAACTCCAATATACTTCAAAATTATCTGGAATAACTTTGTCGCGCGACTTACTAAATCACCATTAATCTTAAGCAACGCTGTTGGTATTGGATCCTACAGGAATCAGTTTGTTAGCTCTTTTTAGGTTAAAAAGAATTTTCCGTATTTAATTTGAATTTGATTACCTTTTGAAAAGACAGCATGTCCTCGAATGTAAATTTTTCACGAGCTTGGGGATCTGAAGATCTTTTAGAAAAAAATCCACGTTTCCCAGCAGATTGAATTTGTTTATGCATCAGCTTTAAGAATCCATCCACCTATGACAAACAATATTAACAGAAAGTTGACAATATCAAATGCTAATGCACATAAAGCAAGGAACTAAAATCCACTGTTGATTTAGGTAATTAGTCAAACTGATCCATGAGACACATAACTGACAATGAAAAAAGAAATTATTAAGACAGACAATAGTTTATATCTAGATTAAAATATAAACTTTCTAACCTGAAATCTGTCGATTAAGGGTATAGCTCCAGCGAGTTCTGCTGGAACAGCCATAGACAGAGTTGAAGGTGTGCTGCAAAAACAAACCAAATACCAAGTTACTATAATGTTACGTGTTAAGTCAAATATATTTTACAATCTGCAAGAGACAAAATGCAATAAAATTCAAAATTACTATTATTCAAAAAATACACATTCAAATACGAGATTTTACTGAATAAAGATTTTCAGACTAAAATTGTCATCATTTCTACAATACATAGCTAACACAGAGAATGATATGATACTCATTACTCACGGTGTTGCCAAATTCGAGCTATCACTATCATAGTCATCAGCATTGTTAGCAGCAGCATGGTTGTTCACATTGGTATTCTCATTGACATTGTTAGAGCTAAAGGAAGATCTGCTTGTCATAGGATTTTGAGCCATGGATGGTGGCCTATCAATGATCATTTTAATTTCTGATCATCTTAACATCACAAATTTTGCATTGCTTTATCCTTCAACTTCTTCCACTGCATAACATAAATCCAAGACACAAGTTCAAATAACACATTTAAAAAACTAAAAAGCAACCAATTTATGCTATGCTTTTTTTTTTGTCATCACCCTCTAGTTCCCAAAGGAAATGAACTATGCTAATCCAGAGTTCGGCCAAGAGGTAAGTAAAGGTTTGACCAAGTTTGAATTCAGGTATTCTCAATCAGTTTGTCATTGACTAAAACTCGTTAACCACTTGAGCTATATAATTAGTGCAATTGAATTGAAAACTGAAAAAACCTCTTCAAACATAAGCACTTAGCAGACATGAATCAAATGAAGTGTATGAACATAACATAACTAATAAAAACATAAAAAAAAAACAAACAAACAAAAATGAAGTGCATAGAAGGGGGAAAAAAAACATTAGTCAAATTTGTGAAACAAGCAAAAAAAAATTATGAAGGGAAAAACAAAAACAAACCCAGAAACCAAAATGCTTCAGACATCAAACAAAGAAGCATAAGATCGGAAAAAGTCAGAAACTTTGAAAAACCAAGCATTAACAGGTGCATTAACTTTAAAATTAGCACTGACCCAGTTGAGCATTGACAATGAAATTGAGATAAGAGAGTGATAGAGATAAAATGGTCGCAGAAACCAAGAGTTAACAAATGAAAAATGAAAATAAAAAACCAACCTTTGAAACAGTAATGGAAGAGAACAACAATGGTGTCTGTCTGGAAAGAGGTTGTCAGAGAGAGATAGAGAGATCTGAGAGAATGATGAATGAGTCCAAATTTGTGAAGAGTGAGAGAAACGAGGAAAGAGAGCTGAATGAGAAGAAGAAAGAGTTGAGAGAAGAGAAACACAGAAAGTCACATGTGCGTTATAAATGCCAAGCAACCCTTTCTTTACTTTCAAAATATCAAATAATTTTTATCAAAATTACTTTTTTATTATTGTTTAAACCGAATATCTTTACACATAACTGGATAGATTAATTTTTAAGTTGAACAGTCACCAAAAACACGTCTAGACTGATGCCAGGATTTTCAGCTTCTTAAAAGTTACGTTGAAGTGGCGTTGGGACGCGAGAATAAGGTTTCAAAACGTCAAACCAAACAGGTTCAACGTTTTATGTTTTCACAATTTTTTAGTGATTAAAGAATGAAGGAATTGGTTAAACAAAAACTAAAAATAAAATGAAGGTTTAAGATTTGGAATTTAGCATGAAATTTCTGTTTGGTTTTGTTGTTTTTGGTACATGGAGAAAAAGAAACAGGAAAAAAAATTAGACTGAAAATTGAGTCTTTGAATTTGAATTAAGAAGGAAGAGTTTTTTTTTTCTTAGTTTGGAATGGAAAACCAAACGGTAACAAAACCTAATGCGATTTTTTTGAATACCAAATATATTTTTGGACATAAGACACGTCCCTTTCTCCTTCATTTACAATATTACTTTAAAAAAATTGCTGAGTTTTAAGAATAAAAAATATTTTTTTAGTCAAAAAATAAAAATAAAAATTATTTTATATAAATAATAGCTCGTGTGATTTGTTTTACAAGAGAAAAACTAATCCATATCAATAAATATCAAGAGTTCGATACATGTTACGGTGTTAATAAAGATGAGAATTGACATTTGAATGACCTCTTTGCAAGATAAAACATACCATCTTAGCCGCTTTCTTAGAAAACTTCAAATGAGAATCGTAACAAAATCCCAAATAAGGATCTACTTTCATGTTATCTTGAGAGTGTCCGCTTGAGTCTATCAAAAAAATAACTTGATTGAAACTCAACTCCACAATCCATAAGTCACAAGGAGCCCTAATGCTTCACTGATTTTGATTGGGATAACATGTTGCAACCAAATTGTTTTAGCACCGATAAAGAGACGTGTTTGGTCTCTCAGGCAAATTCCAATTCATGTTATGTTGTGCAAAGATGGGAAAGCAACGTCAATATTACATTTAATAAATCATATGGGAGGAGCCTGCAATATTGGTTGTGTTCCTAAATTGCGAGCCGCCTCTTACTGAGCACCACATGATCGAGTAGTCCTCAGTTTCTCTGACAAGATTTTACCCCTATATAAACAATCTCAATTGGTCGCTCCACTTCATGCTCCCAAACAACAACGTTCCTGATCCACCACAAACTTCACATCATCGTAGTTAGCACACTGCAACTATCCTTTGACAAAAAATTAAATAACTTCTAGATAATTTCTCTGAAATATAAATTGTTCAGCACCAAAGGATCGATGATTATCTCTCGTGAATTAATTGAACACCACATGACTCTACTCTTCGTGCAAGGTAATAATAAATGATTTATATTTTCCAACTCACCATTGCATCAAGGGCAGACATTCGCATGTTGCACACCCTTATCACACAACGTAACAATATCGACATTGCAGCTGTACACAACATTACGAACCCACAAATATCCATTATATCCCGCATACATATCTACTATTCTATTATTACATGTAAAAATTAGAATCTTTAAAAAAAATGTAAAAATTAGAAGTAATGTGTAAATAAATTGAAGTAGCTAATAAGATGACCCACAACTTTTGAGGTCCTTTTGTTCCTCCAAGGATTGGTTCAAAGTGAGACGTGACTTCTCATCTGAAGGGTTGTATTGCCAGCACTAACAAGGCAGTACCAACATGCTCCTTCCAAAAAGTTGAGGCCCCAGCTTGGATTTTGACATTACAACATGCATGTATGTATCTATGGGTCCCTTGTGTTTATCTATCTATCTCTCCTCCCATAATCACTTTAGAAGACAAATTTTGAAACTTAAAATCCCAGTCTTTATATTCTGTATTCTATGCCGTCTTACTTTTTTTTACCAACAATTTTCATTCTCAGTGTGATTGTCATGTTAGTTTGTTTTACACCTTTTTTTATTAAATATATTTAAAGACTCTTCCCTCTTGCCTCTAAGTTTATAAAAGTATGACCATTTAAATTTAGTTTTTATTAGAAAAGTTTATCTATTTTTAGTCTTTTTTTTTTTTTTTGCAAAATATAAAAACACACGTGTATTTAATAATAGGTCATAAATCATCACTCATTCTTCAATTTAGTCTCTAATTATATAAATGCAATAAAAATTCTTTAAACTTGTTTAAAAAAGAAGTATTTAACAATATAAATAAAATATGTCAATTTAGTATTATGATGTTAGGGAGTAAGTTGATGGATTTTCATACATGTAGAGATTAAATTGATGGATTGCATATACTTTAAATTTAAGGACTAAATTTTGGATAGGTTGATAGTTAGAAACTAAATTGATACTTTATTCTTAAAAGTTTGTAATTTTGTTGGGATTAAACATATATTTAACGTTATTCTTTTTAAGTTGTGAAATGTCCATGCATTTTTGTAAGAAAAAAAAATGTTCGTGCATGTATAGAAAAATTATGGATATGGAATATGTCCTACCTACGAAACTTCATAACATCCTTCTATAGCAACTTATTTCTACATATCTATATTTTAACTATTTTTTATCTCGTTATAACTCATCGTTTTTACCCATCTTCTCTTTCCTTTCATTCCATTACTTTTTTGTTGGCAAAGGATGCTTGTGGGGGAGGATCCAACTCCAAAATCATCTATAACCTATTCTGATGTTAAAACTTCCAGTTTTTTTGTTACATAAAAATTTGGAGAGATGGCATTGGAGGGGCTCAGCCTATCAGTCTAAGGGACTAAATTAATGTCCATTTTCCAATTTTGTTTAAATAGTTTGACTTTAAAAAAAAAATAGTACACACTTCATATCACAGTGAATTTGCCAAAATATAAACCATTATGATTTTAAAAAAGTTATAAAGTTTATCTTCTATTAAATCACAATAGCTTACTGTAATTTTAATAAAATCATCGTGATATCTAACATGCACTAAAATATGTGTATGATATATTCAACATTTGACTATAATACGTTAAAAATAAGGAAAACTATATTGTAACATCAAAAATTTAATGTTAAACACAATGTCATTTGATTTTTCTTCTTCCGATAAACTTCATTCTTAAACTTTGTAGAAATAATATCTATAGTCTAATGAAAAACAAAAATATCTACAATCTATTTTATTTTTTTAAAATCTAACAGCTAAAGGTGGAGTAAAAAAAAGGTAAAGTTGTAGGTAGGCAATACATTGCCCACGTTGCCGGCCTTAGCATGTAAAATGAAACAAAAGTGTTTATCTTGTGATTACAAAGTGAGTGACAAAACATGGACTAATTAATGTGAATTTATAACACTCACGAGAATAGTTACTTTAGCTTAATTTCACATCCATTGAGCTATATTGTGCAATAATCACTTCCTTGTTTCGACATACTAATGGTGTGTTCGGATCCACGTTTGAAAACCACGACAACTACAAAACCGCATCCCAGTGTCATATTTTGCCGTGAATTCAAGAAGCTATGAATTTTGGCTTAGATGTGTGTCTATTGGTGTTTCGATGTGGAATCAACAAACACTCACTAAAAGTAGTTATAAAAGCCAAACTTTGAAGTTACTCTACACCAACAACGAGAGGAGTACTGTTATCCATAACATAAGGGTCTTCATTGACAATTAAGACAAGCATGAAAAAGTTGGAGAGAAACCCTATTAAGTCTTGACTCTTCAATTGGGTGGACCAATTGAAAGGAGAAAAAAACACGTAAAATGATTGTGATTTCAAGCTTTGATTGAAATGACCAATAGTTGTTGGCAAAGATAGTTTGGTAACCACTTTGAGAATTTTTGTTTTGGTTAACGAAACTTGTTCTAGCGGAAATGATTGTGATTTTCATTAGAAATTTGCGTGTAGAAATCTAGATTTAAAAATGGTAAAAAAATCTAAACAATGATAATTAATCATTGCTCCTTTAACATGAGCTCTTTATTATTTAAACAAAGCTACTGCAAATGATGGAATTGATGTACACAATATACCATTTCTTCATATTGAGAATGACTGGCCTGTATGCAAAGAGAAATGTAAACAATGTACTCTTTCATTATTTCTCAAACTATCTCTCTATTATTGAGTGAAGTCCAATTTTAACCTCATACTTTTTAGTAGGACCATATGAAACTTCACCACCGATAGTAAAAGAAAACTAAAAACAAAATATGAAATAGTACAATTTTCATTGAGCAATACTACCTCTCACTGTCACTCAATGAGGTAATCAGAAACAGCAAGTTCAATTTTGGAAATGAGGTAATCATTGATTGATAACAGAGCCTGATGGCCCCAACCAAGTGAAATCTTTTCTGCTAACAGTACATTCAAATTCAATGAATGGTGCTTCCCTTGCACTTTCTTTGCTGTTAAATATTAATCAGCAAAACAACCAGTTCTGTTATGCACCACAAACAAAGGGAACAAACTAAATAGGACTAGTACCATGAGGAGTAATAATCAAGGAGCACATGACATTCTATGAGATCGTGTATTATAGGATTTGTACATTACACAGAAATAAACGAGGCCAGTTTGAACCACATCCCAACCGGAACTGCGAATCGTGGCTGTTTATTAACATCTCACACAACAAATGACAAGGCATTACTAAAATGCAAAGGAGAAAAATACATGCACGTTTCTTATAAAAGTCGAAAATTACTAACTAGAATTTATCCCCTAGCCTATAAGAGGATTGAGCTAAAAGCCTAAAACTTGTTGACCTTCTCTTGAAAAAATGATTATTCAAATATTAGCCCATCTAATTTTGGGCTGTACATGAAGGGTTGCGCATGGGCCAAAGCCCCTATAAAACTAAAATATTCTATTGCTAACTCGACTTTAAGAACCCCAAGTTGAGAGTTCAAACTCAAGCATCAACTACAATAACAAAGAATGATACAATACAATGAACAAATTTGTGACATCTTAAAAGGCTTAGGTGGGGTTTAACTTAAGACTTCAGAAAACTTTTACCATAACACCTTAATTTCTCCATGGCAACACGAATTTTCTCTGAAAGTGTAGTGTACAGATATCGTTGTGCTGCCTCATCCAAGCCATCGGAAGTTCTGGGCCACCCGATAGTAGGGAATGAATCATTCTGAGACTGGACAATAGCCATTTCACTCATTGCTGGAAGGTCAAATTCAATTGGATCGCCAATAATTATGTTAATCTTCTTATTGCATAATGGTAAAGGAGGCCGTCTTCCAAACATATATTTCTCTGGCATCACCTAGAAAACATAAGCAGAAATTTACATTAGAAGCCAGAATAAGCATAACAAAATTAAAATTTAGTATACAATTCCACAATGTGATAGCGCAAAAACATGCACAGAGACCGTGATGAAGATACTTGCATAGTAACGGTTAGGCATATGCAGCATTTTTTAAACAAGAATCATAAGAGCAATGGCAGAATCAAATCTCTTATGCAGAACATAATTAAAAAAATATAGAAAAAGAGTCAGAAATCTTCGAAACCGCTCAAGTTTCCAAATATGCATCACAATAGCATTAAGACAATTGCAGATACCGTCATGCAGAGAAAAAGGATTCTTGTACGTGTTACTATGAGCATGGTGCCTATTGGATAACCAATTGTATGCTTAAGATATATTAAGACAATTATAAAAATACATCAAACATTGTGATGAAGTTATTTCTATAACTTAACAACAATATTATCTTAATCTTTTGATTGGTGAATGTTCAATGGGCATATGCTCATGAAAGAATTGCTCCTTCAATAATTCTCACTAGTAACAATCCTTTGATCTCTAATCTCTTGCAATAGATAATAACAAGAATTTATATAAGCCTTTTGTTACGACAAATTTATAATGTATTGAAATCCTTGAGAAGAAAGCAAGCATTACGAAAAAAATCCTGGCAAGATCAAACTTAAAATGTGTAAATTACAATGCCAAATAATTAGAAAATGACAGGACATACATCAAGGCTTATTAACTCATGTTCAACTCTTCATTTAGTCCTTGAAACAACGACACATACTCATAACTATCCTCTCAGTTCTAATTCAAATGACTATTTTGCATCATAATTTTATTGGGCATATTAAAATTGAGTTCCTTGTAAGAAAATATTGCTGATTTACAAGATTCGAATTCTGCAATTCCAAATGTCTAACAACTAAATACAATGACTTTACATTAGACTCTCTTACTATAACAGACAAGATCAATTAGAAGTGCTAGTGCAACAAATGATATATAAGGCAATCCTAGAACTCCAAAGGTATTAGAGGAAAGAGGAATGCTGCAAGTTACCTCATGAAAACCATGATGAACAATTGGCAATACAATCGGAGTTATAGGTGCACGAACAATTAGACTAGCAGTTCCCCATTTCAATCGCCTTATAGGTGCATCGTCTTGATGAACCTTTCCTTCTGGAAAAGTATGCAGCTGCAATAGCAAAATTCATAAATGTTGTGTCAGATAAGATCTGCTGTACCAGTACAGAAAATTTTCCATTTGGGGTACTAAAATGCAATATCAATCTTTTTAAAGCAATAGTTTCAGAAACTTCTGAAACTTGGTATCTTTTAGTTCTGGTATATTAAATTACTGCATGCATCTCCATAGAAGTTGCATGCGGAGATCAAGTGTGTACCCTGCCAAAACGTAACAGAGGAGTACAAGTGACCAGAAAATAGTGTACCCAAAAGGATTGGTTAGCAAGAACCAGTTTCCAAAAATATCCTCCCTGTGTTATTTAGGAGATTGGAAAGAGTTGAAAGAACCAATTGAAGTTAACACAAAAACGTAAAATAAAAAGCAAGGAAAGATGATATGATTGCTAACGAGACTCAATTGTGGAAAGTCAATGTCATCCAATTTTCTATAGCTTTTGTTCTTAATCAATTGTCAAACACCCAATTGTCATGCAAATCAAACAGTCAAATAAAACATCGAAATATGGTAGACTTATGAATCTAAATAACAGATTAAAAAAAAAGGGGAGACGGTTTGGTCCTTCACATCCCCCAAACCCGTCTATCCTATACTTCTATTAACTACTTGTGGTATGGACGCCAATCACCCAATGTTTGAGAGTAGAGAATAGTTGATGAAGTCTTTTAGAAAATAATCAGCTTCTCATTGAATTATATATAAATTGAAAATATCATTAAGCGATAAAAAAATCTGGTGAAGTTGAGGCGTTAAACACTCAAAAACACAATAAAACTCAATAACTCACCCACATTTTAAAAGATGAACAGCCAGAATGACAGTTTATTGAAATGTAAAAGAATATTTTATTTTCACTAAAAATAGGAAAAAAAGCTTGAGCTTGATTTGACTAAAAGGAAAATGTGTTCCCACTAAACCACGGTGGCTTCTTTTACAACCTCATAATTTTCTTTTTATGAAAGAAACACGCATTCTAAAGTCTAAACTCTACTCAACCATGACACACAAGGAAAACTGTTTACCAAATAAAAAGGAAAACCAACACTGATCAAGCTTTGTAGAGATTTACTATAAAAAGGTTCATTTTACACTATTTGAAAATAAAGTAAATAGAGATTTATTTCCTTTTTTGCACCTATACTCTTCTCCAATTCTGCCCATAAATGCATCATAAAAAATAAATGCAGTTAAAGTTTCTTATCCATGGCAGAAAATGGTTGCTAGAGCTTTGATTTGGTGTCTAAGAATTCTCAAGGAAAATATTGAAAGCCTATAAATAAAAAGCACTCATAGAGCATAACACGAGAAAAATTATTCACTTCCTGCTACAAAAAAACCTCTCCTGAATATTCATTCTCATTATAACACCTTTTGGTTGTTAAACAGTAAGTAACGGACTCCCACTAGGCCCATGCTAACCACTTTCTTAGGCCATCTTGTGTAGACCTTACCTTTCAAGTGTTTGGCCCATGAGATAACAGGTCTCTACTATCTGTCCGCTAGGATCACATCTCATATTCTGGCTACTAACAGAAAATTAGACTCGAAAAACATGCAGCCCATTTAACATCAACAACCGAGAAAAAGCAAGAACAATAGAACTCTTAGGTCTTAGCAATACTAGAGGGTCATAATAATCAAAACATGATATAAATTACCCAAATTATCATCGTAAAAGAGTTATGCTTGTGTGGAGGGAAGAAGGTATTAAATGTTACATAGATACCCATTCTCCATCATTTAAGCGCCCAAGCGCTTCATTCATGTGCTCTTGATAAATCCCCCCACCTCTTGTAATAGGTATGCATTTCCCTGCGAATGTTACCATTTTAGAAACAACAAAACTACAATAATCTACAAAAGCATAGAAAAGTTTTCAGGATATTTTGATGCGTAAATCAATAAGCTAAAAACCAATTACACTAAATAGTAATAGATCATTACATTGTAACCTTCCAATTAGTCCAAGTTTAGTTTTGCAAAGCGAAATGGACTTAATTCAATGCTACTGAAGCATAGACAATGTACAAAAGGACTTCATCTGAAGTACTACAGTGATTGGACAAGCACAACCTAAATTCAAGCAATTGTATCAATGAAGAATGCCCTTGATTTCAAAATTTGTTCTATATAACAAATCGTCACCAATTTTGTTTTTTTTATATAACTCATGATTAAATTTCACCATAATAGTCAAGGGTTGAGAAACGCCGATACCCTTTCTTTGTTAGAGCATTCTAGCAGGAAGGTAAATTACCCACGTGTTCCTATCCCATCCTATCTTATCAGGGAAAACGACATTTTATTGATACCATTTCTCACACATGTTTTCAATCAAGAACAAATATAAATTTAAGCTAAACAAAGAAAAAAGCCAGACCAAATAGACCTTTATTATTCTTGAGTAATTGAACCTATCTTCTTGATGCACACACTCAACTATACATTAACATGGTTAATAAAATACAACAAGAGAGCATTTGGATAAACAACTTAATTAAGTGTTTGCCATGTAAGAGCTTATGTATAAATTGTTTCAATAATCGAAGCAGTGATGTCAATTGGAGATCATGGAAAATATCAGTTTGTTCAAATTCAACTACGCTACAATGCAATAGCGCCACTATAGCCGTTGTTTGACAATACTTTGTACTAAATAAAGTATAGAATATTGCGGAATCTTAGAAATTGTATTGGACCTAACTCATCCTTACAAAACCGGCTTGTAAGGTGAGTGTTGTCCATGCTTTATAAACACTACACAGACCATATCTCTAAGCAGAGTGGGGACTAAATCCATCCTTTCAAACCCAAAACAATGAAGATAATGGAGGCTGCAATGAAGGCTGAATTTCCAACACAAAACAATAGCTATTTTTTCAAATTCCACTACAAAATATAGTCAAATAACGGCTCCCATGGTAGCACTATAGCAATGTAGCGTAGCAGAATTTGAACAAACCATTATTTTTCATGACGACGACGTTGAAATCAAACTAACTATACATTACAAATCAAATTAAAACTAAACTTACCAGTGCGAAAAACGTATGAATAAAGTGGATTTCTAAAACAAATATCTTCAGCAGCAAGAACCCATCTAGCTAACTTAGTATCAAAGATAGGAAAACCCTTAAATCCCCACATTGCTGGATCATCCAAACTGCAACAACAACAACACCATTTCCAATCATCATTACAAAAACTAAACAATATCAAAACAAGAGAGAGAAACTAGAGAGAGAGCTGACGTGGACATGTGATTGCTGACGGTGATGAGGGGGATGCCTTTGGGTCTGGAACGAACGAGATGGAGGAGAGTGTCGGCGTTGTGAACGGAGGTTGTGTTGATGAGAGATGAGACTGTTTTCGCGAAGGAACCCACTGCTGCTATTACCACTTTGCGTGGTATGCCGTGGAGGTGCTCGGACCTCGCCGCCCACTCCATCGTCCGCCGCGACATTTTCCCACCGCCCCCCGCCGACACAGCAAGAGTCGGAAGTGATTCTCAAGTAAATATGAATATGAAAATTTGGTCAAACTCTCGTTTTCACTAGTGATTTATTTATTAAAAAAATGGCCAAAATTCTAGCACCAAAAAAGAAAAATAAAAAAGACAAAACTTATGTCTTAAATGCCTTAAAAAACTTATGCATTAATAATAAAAAAAATGAAAAAGAAAAAACAATTTTTTTTTTTTATAATAAGAGAAAATAAAATAAGAAACTAACCAATTAAACAAGGGAAGGAGATACATGAGAAGTTTTGGTCAAGAATAAGTTAAGGAGTATGGGATACTTCCTCTCAAAAATCCCTTAAAAAATCCTGATTTTGCTTCTTGGTTTTAAGTTAACTCATACATAGTAGCTTTTATATTTTTCAATGAAATTGTGTAGGAATGTGAGAGTTTACTTAAAACTAAGCATCTTACCTGTCATTGAGTAGAGACAAAGTGTTGTCGGATAATAAGTCTTTCTTAAAACTCTTATAATTTTGAAGACTAAGGTTTTGCGTTTAAACTTTTAAGTCCTTTTCACTTGCATTTTCTTTACTGTTCTCTGTCGAAAGACATCACCTTCATAACAAAAAACAATTTTATTCATCTTGGTCATAAAGCAACATATGAATATGATGAACATTCATGTATTTTCTAAAAAAAAAGATTGCACAACATGCCATAAGATTTCTGATTTGATCATGCTTGTAATAATCAAAGTTAGTCATTTTTTTTTTTTTACCAAAACCACCGGTAAACACCCGCATTTAATGTTATTGTTAATAATTTTGCTTAAATTCATGTCATAAGGATTACTTCTATTTGGAATACACATTCGGTCACTATTGTAAGCAAAAATCAATTATCTTTTAAATAGGTCACAAGCGAGAAAAAATAATTTACCTTCCCCAGCTTGCTTTTGGATCCTTGAATGTGATTGTAACTTTTTTGAATCTTTACCAGGGTCGTTCCTATAAAATTAGAGGCTCGACTCTAACATTAAAAAAAGGCCCCTCATAAAATAAAAACAATTTTTTTAAAAAAAAGAGCAAGCCTTTATTCATACTGAAAATAAGATCCAATAAAAAATGGTCATCATTGTAACTAACACAAAAATGATCAATATTGTAATCAATAAAATTAACAAAAGATTTTAAAGGAATAATTTTATCAACCTTCTACGTTGTTATTTTCTTAGCTTATACTTAGGCAAAAAACTAAAGTTTATAATGTTATTTGAGTACTACTATTGAGGTCATGCTCAAAAAAAAAATTCAATTAACTAAAGAAGCAAAATAGAGGTTCTGGGTGTTGAACCATTGACCTGAGACATGCCAAAACGCACGTGGACCACTACAATATATCTACAAAGCTTACTTTATTGATGCATTTTTAGGATATAATCACTTTCTACGTGCAGCATATTTAAAAATAATAATAATTTGGGCTCCAAAATTTTGGAGGCCCAACTCAGTAGAGCTGTTTACACCCCTCATGGTCGGCCCTGATCTTTACCTAACACTCCTTGTGTCGGCTCCGCTCATTAATATATTTCATTTTGTCTTTTTTTTTTATAAAAAAAAATGCTTAAAGTTTAAGCTAGTATTTACTCCTCCTCTTAAATTTTAGACAAAATTCATCACCGATCACTAGGGTCAAATATGTCTTTTAATTTTTACTTTGATACTTTTCACTGCGGTGTTTTCATTGAAGAAAATGGAACAAGGAAAGAAAGGTTCACTGCAACAAGTTCGAGACCCAATTGAGCGAATTCAAATTGGTTTTCAAACTCGCTACAAAGACTTAGAAAATGGTTTCAAGCTTTTGCTCTCTAAACAGTCCTTCGTCGTTGAAGCCGCCTTTGTCACCGCCACCTCCGCCGCTAAATTTTTCGCTATTGGTTGTTTTGCTACTCTTACTGTTGGCCCAACTCTCGTTATGAATACGTCTTTTAACCTTCAAACCCAAACCATGAATCCTCTTCAACGAGTTAGGGTTTCAAAAAAGGCCTGTAATATCATATAAACAATAAACCCTAACTTACAGGCCTTTTTTGAACATCCTTTGATTCCGGCTCGGAATCTTGCTATTTTTTTATTTTTTTTAAAGAGTTTACATTAAGATTTTGAGTTTTTTCAACATGAATTACATCAAAGTTGTTAATCTGCCACCTATCTCAAAAGATGGGTCAAATAAACCATGATAATGTAATTAAGGTGTTACATCTCAAAAGATCGATTCATGCAGCCAACCCCATCTGCAGTCTCATATGGACTACTCTTTGCAATGACTCAAGCTTGGTGTTCCGAGGTGAGCACGAACAAAATGCATCTTTTTGACAGCTTTGTAAACCAAAATTATCTTGTAGTACCCCCATTTCGTCTGTGGTAAACATAAATGCTGCACTAGGAATGGATAACAGTTGGTCACCCTTGGAGTCCTAGAGCAGTAGAGCCTACCCTATGCCAAATCTATGTCGACTAAGGCTTATATTTACCAAGTCAACCGGGGCTATGTAAAATATAAATGTCATATTTTCGGCCATCCATCGAAAAAGCCTTGCAGGGCCTATTAGGCAGGTGTGTGTGTGTGTGGGTGTGTGTGTGTGTGTGTACAACATCAGATCTTAGACTTACGGATCCATTTAAAGGTGTAAACATTTTTGCCTATGTATAGAATTTATTTTACAATAGCACCATGACCTTGAAAGCCTTATTGCAAGATGAGTTTATGGGAGATGCACTAACGATTTAAGATCTATTTCTTTCTACTATACTATCTATTACGGTATGGTAAAAATGGAATGTTTTACTTAAAAAAAAAAGAATCAGATCCCAATAAGAACCTATCATATTGCCATGCAAGTCTACATTATAACCGATTTTTGAAAATAACTGTCAAATACTCAATTCATATTGGATGTCAGTGTAAAACTAGTTTACATGGCAGTGCATATCTCCTTTTCTCTTTCTAGATAAACTTTCTAAATAGGCTTTTAGGCGATGCCAAAGTTTTACAAATCTGGAGCGTAGAATCGTACGGTTCCACGATCTTGCCACCCCTTTCCGTGCTCGTGAGTGGCCGGAATCGAAAATTGGTGGGAGCGACTTGGATCGCCGCGCAAAGGTGTGAGATTGGTAGAAACGAGCGATTCTGCAGACGTTGTTTGTGGTACGCCTAGGTGTGTTTCGCGGGTTGGGTATGTGACCCGGTACTTTAAAACAATACTGCCTTGAAAAAAAAACTAAAATACCATGTTCAAGACACGTGATAGGCTGCGACTTTCAGTTTCTAACTCGCTATTTCCCACTACGCCTATTAATTTACTGTTTTGCCTTCTTTTTTCTATTGTTTTTTTTTTGTGATGTGGTTTTGCTTTCATTTCTATTCTTTTTTCTTTTCTTTTTTTTTTAACTTTCTCTTCTCTTTTTTTTTTGTGCTACTTTCTTGTCTGTTCTACAACTTGTTTTTTTGTTTTCAATATAATGTGATTTAAAAAAGTAGACACATAATAAAAAATATAATAATAATCAAAATTTGTACTAAAAAAAACTAATGATTATAATAACAAAAATAGTCAAAGAAAATAATGTATGATGTATTATTTTTTAATTAATAAGTATACAATTTGTTTGATCATTTACTGAGTAGTTGTGGTGTTTTAAAGTGCTTTTCCATTCTGACTACCTTGATGTCTAGGTCTTATATCTCTTGCATCTTTCAATTTTCATGTTGGCGACCTCAGTGAATGTTTGTTGATTATTAACAAATTTTTGTGGTTAATCGTTGTTGGGTTTCTTCTATCACCTGTCGTTAAAATTTTTAGACATGGTTAATTGGCCGTTTTCCAAGTGAGATGTTCTTGCCTAGATTCGTTGTTATATGTATTGCCGATTTTTAGTTTGGTGCCCCCTTAACCCATAGCATTTATTAAACTATACTTTAATCATGCAGATAGATGATATGCATGATCTCCTACCTCCGAACTATAAGTGGTGAAAACATAGCAAATGAGTTTATTATGCTTTATGTTCCATTGTTTTGTTGTTGCAGTGTATTTGATAAAATTTGGTTAACTAGTCATATTTTGATTGCCCTGAAACGCAAATGGGGTCAAAAGCAAATTATGGTGCATGGATTTGTTTACTTTAAATAAGATAAGTCATTGTTTGTGGAAGAATTATAACTTTTAAATAAGATAAGTCGTTGTTTATGGAAGAATATTTTTTTTTTTTAAAACTCGATATTCGATCTAAGAATCGACTAAGTCATTGTTTATGGAAGAATTATAACGATCGATTATTCGTAAATTCTATCAAATATTATAGATGATGCATGTGTTCCTTAAAAAAAAAAGACTATGGCTCGCTTTTAACAATACTACAATAGCATTAGCAACCGTTAATGGAAGTGAATTTCCAATGTTGCGATTCTGAGTGTTGTATGACACTCCTTAAAAAAACTTAGCAGCAGGGATGGTTCTCCGCCAAAATATGAAGTCCCAATAGGGGGCGTGAAATTTTTATAATTTTTGTCGTTGTGGTGGCCGGGGTTTGAACGCTTAACATTGCATATATTATGCATTGTCTTTATCAAATTGCTAACCTTACGAGGATGAAATTTTTATAATTTAGGATACGACTAAGATATTAGATAATTTTTTTATAATAAAATTTATATGTATGTAAAATAATGAAAAGATATATGGATTGTTTTTTCTTTATTAATACATAGTTATAAAGATCATAATTTCCAAAAATAATACTTGTGGTCGGTGTAAATCATAACCTATTTTCATACCTATGATGTTAGGATATCAATAAAAGTGTCGTTGAAAGAATTCAATGTTAATTTTGTTTAATCTTGACTGATTAAGTGTCTATTATCTTCTCTATCATTACCACCATTCACAAATATCATATATTTTAGGTATGTTTATCGACGAACAACTCTGACTTATTTAGACCTTGGATTTAATCATCTAAATTTACACTAAATTCTCACAATCTTGTCTCACTTTCATCTACCTTCTTTTTTAGAATATGTATCCCTAAAACATCTTATAAGCAACTGCAAAGTATTTTATAAATATTTGATAAAATAATTTTAAAAAAATTTAAAAACTAATTTTGATACTTCGTGGATGGTTCCGTCATAAAAAGATACTTCTTGGGTGGTTATCCACAAAATATTGGTATCATATACGACTACGTCTCTATTTTGGAGTATCTAGACTTCAGATGTACATAAACTCACTATTTTTAAGAACAAAACAATCAATTTGGTCCCTAAACTATCGGTGTCTTGTCATGTAGTCCCAAAACTATTTATATCAGCTTAAAAGTCCTTAAACTATGTAAAAAAAATACATCAATTTTGTTAACCAAATGACTAAATAGATTGACAGGAGAATAATTTAGGAATCTTTTAGTTGATTTTAACAATTTATGAACTATATTTATGAGAAAGTGATAATTTATAAACTAAATTGACTGTTTTTTCTTATTTTAATCACTTAGTTCATAAGAAACAACATTTATGTAATTCCGTAGAAACTTCAAGCACACAACAATATTTGGAAAGCGAGAAACAATTCCAACTTTTTAAGGAACTATAGCCTCAATGAACTAAATTGTCCCCGTTGGATTTAGGAGACTCGTTTTTTGACTCGTCATACAATTCTTGGGTGGGATTTGCTCTTTAGACACCTAATAATTGCTCTTTAGACATCGTTGAGGGTATTTTTAATAGTTTGAGGTGCCTATGAGTAATTACTAGATGTATAAAGAGCAAATTTCTTTTTGGGTTTATTGGCAGCTTTTGGTCCATGATCAATATTTTGTAGCAATAGTCATGAACTTCACATAACGTACAATGAAACTTTTTGTGAACGGAGATACTCAACACTAACATATTATTATAGTTGAGGCGACCATTTAGTTGGCTTTTCGTATCATAAAATGTTACATTTTCATTGATCATAAACAAATTTGGTTTGCCGCTTATAGTAGTAAACTGCAACTATGTTAGAATTCATTTTAACCGGGTAAGATGGTTTATGAATGATCATGAATCAAACACACAAATTTATATAAGTTTCAACACATTCTAATCTACATGAACTGTCGATGCATCCTAGACCATATATTAGTATTGTGTTTTATAAGTTCAAATTCTATAGCCTGGACATATAAATTTACGTATTTCTGGTGTTCGGGTTGTAAAGTCTAGATGTGTAAAACATATTTTTCATAAGTTTTGATTATGTTAGATTCTAAAGTTTTAAAAGCATAAAGATTATAGAATCTAAATATGTAAAAGGTTGTGAAGTCAGTTTAAAAGTCGCATAAAAATAGTATTTGGGCATGTAATTAGTTATTCGTTCAAGTTAATTTATACAATTTGCTTGTAACTCAAGACCAAATATGTTAAAATAGAACAAAATATTACAGAAATACAAATCCTACTATGTCTGCCATAGACTTCATCCACCTCTGCCAAAGCACTACTAGCCTCCCTGAGGATATCATATCACACACAACATTCCATATTGGGGTATCCCTCTGTATAGCCTTTAAACTAGGTGACAAGTTTCTGATACACATGCATTGTGAGACCAAGTATGTTGTAGGACCTCCATCCTCTTTTTCCACAACCTCTAGAATATCATAAAGGCCAAATTTAGATCCTCTAGAATACATACTGCATTAATGTGAGCCACTTTAGCTCGACCGGGGAGCCAAGAGACATTGAAGAAGTTTTAAGAATGACATCTAGAGTTCAAGCTCTGGAACCCTGGAAACTAATATAACTACTTACTAACATTTGCATATTCAACAAACATGATGCATTAGGCATTTTAAGGAATAATGTACATTGCAGCTAATTGATATTTACACTGAAAAACACGCGCACACACACAATGCACATTGATTGTATACTTCAGCTTAGAGTGATAAGAATGTTTATAATTAATTGAATAAGAAAAATAAAACACAGCAAGAAAGTGCATGGCCTTGCACTGAGTTGTTCCCCACTGTTGACAACATCGTAAAAGAAAGAATAACAGGCACAAAAGTTTTCAGCAAAACACAGATACTGGTCTTTTTTCCTGGATTCCCCTGTAACCTAAACAAATGAAGAATATGCACATCACAATTTGAATCAAGGGCATGAATGATTCCTTACATTGTCATGCAAATTTGCAAAGCCAACAATATTAATATCTTTTAGCCAAGTATTAGCTGCAACCAATGAAGCAAACACAGACACGAACCTGACCCTGACACGTAAATGACATTAACACGAAAAAGCTGATACAATTTGAGAAAATGAAATTAATTTCCAAAGGTGTAAAATTGATTTTAACATGTTTGGATGTTCTCATGTAAAATTGATTTTGCCTCCAGAATTTTTAACTTGAAGTTACAATTTGGAGTTTTTGCCTCTAGAATTGATTTTTAGCTTCTAATTTTTTGTTCAACTCACTTTTATCATATCGATTTTACACAATCAATTCCTTCAAAAACTTTTTTTGTCATCGCAAAACCAAAAATACAATAAGTAACCACACATGTCTGTGTTTGACATCGACAAGTGTTGGACACTGACATACCGTCAATCTAAAGTGTCAGCATTATATTTTGTCAAGTATTTCAAAAAATGTGTGTATAAGTAAAAACACATATACATGATCTTTAACCTAGTTTTACACTATTCAATTGAAACGGATTCTAAATCTGTTGAATATAAAAGACAAGAAAGAAAAAAGCAAGGGTAGATGCAAAAGTGAAACCTGAAATATAAACCTTCGACTGGGGTTTCCAGAAATCTTGTTAACACCTCTTTGGTTTCCACACATTTCTTACCAAATAAGAAATGTAATCTGTTTTTGTTTATTTTTTTTAACCAACAAAGCATATAAGTTTCAAACACAATAACAACTTATGCTATATTAGTTAAGAAAAATAAAATCAAAAAAATAAATAAAAGGGAAGAAATAAAAGGGAAGCAACTTTATATGAGAAGCATGTATATCTAACATTCATAAGTAGAGACAATCGCCGTACAAGTCGATTTCAATGACGACCTATGCAGCCTCTTGAAAATCGAAGCTGGCATTCATCTTTATTTCTCATGAATGAAACCGTGACATTGATTGTATAGAGTCTCACTGGGACAAGAAGATTCGTGAGCTTATACTGTTGCTAAAGCTTCCAGTAATTTTTGGGTATTAGTCCGTATGGATTTTTCGGTATTTACCCATCATAATCAAAATATTTCCTAAAAAGCTACCTCAGTTCCCATATGCATTTTTAGAAAACCAAATATATCTAGATGCACACCATTCTAGACGTGGAAAAACAATGTTGGCCAGAATTTGGTACACCTGAACTCATTTGGGTTGTTTTCATATATGTTGGGGGATAAAGCATCTATCAAATCAATTTTTTTTTCATAAAACAAGGCAGTCAATTAACTCCAAATGTTTTGGTCAAGTAGTAGAAAGACAGGTCTAACACGCAGAGGTCTCGTGTTCGAGCTCCGTTGGCGCCCTTGCAAGGAACTAAATGTAGTATTCTTTGAACCCTAAAATCTTCTTGCCATGGACCGAGACACCATCCTCTCACTTTAAATTTTTTATTATAAAAAAAATGCACTCAATTGATTATTCCCTATATGCAAAGATTCTGTTTTACTCTATAGAAGACTAATAAATAGTTGCCAAAACTTACAAATTCAAAAACACTCCCACATAATATTCATAAAAAGTTTTGAAATATAAAAGAAATACAACACTATACATGATGGAAATGCATTTTTCGTATAGATGTTCAAATGCGTTCTTCAGAGACATATTCCTTACTTAAGGAGATAATTTGCAAGCAAAATGCAACTAAATATAATTATTTATTAATTTTTTGACAAGGACTAAATATAATTATTAGATGTATAAGATGTGAGCATTGTAGTATTATGTTACAACTTCTCCCAGTGGTTTATGTTTCTAAGTGTTTTTCTTGGCTATCATTCACTTTCGAAACAAGGGGAGATTCTATTAAGTAATGGTGATTTATAAGTCCAAAAAATGGTATGAGAACAAAGTCACAAAATAATTTATCTTAGTAGTTTGATGAGCTTCTCATGCTCAATGAACTCGGGTGCTTTGAAGGCTTACGATCAGCGGAAACCTGTACAGTCGAGGCAGAACATGGAGACATCAGTAGCCACTGCAGGAGAGTGGTAAGGAATGATGGAACAAGAGTGCTCATTCGTGCAAGGAGGCTTGTGAAGAAATTTGATTTAGAAGTGAGATCCGGAGAAGCAAATTAGTTTGGAATTAAACATATTCTTGCCAGCTCTTCTTCAGCCTCCGCAGTCATCTCCACGACAAAAACTGAAATGCCGGGACATGTACAAACCCTTATAATTTGCAGTGAATATTAGAGAGAAATAACACATGGTATGGACCCAAAAATATCCTTTAGTGAACAAGAATGATTACTGATGACAGTACAATGCCCAGAAAATTTGCATCTTCAATTGATTGGCCAACAACTCAGCCTGCCATAAAATTTGGAGATACAAGTGCAATCCAAAAATTACAAACATCGAAGAAATGGGTGGAAATCTTATTAAGCACGGGAAGGCTCTTGCACTAATAACTCCAATATAAATATAGAAAGAACAATTGACAAAAGTATGCATGTGCTTTACTAGTATTTACCTATAAGGCTAACTATTCTTATGTTACAAAAAGAATGCCTATAAATAATAGATAAAGCAAAACTATCGGGGAAAAAAAATGTTTTTCTATATAAAAAAGAAACATTTGAGAAGATATTATCATACCAATGTCCAGAAGATGACGCCCTAAACCTTCACCATGTGTGCATCAGCCACTGACGAACTCAAGTCTTCTCGAGATTGCGATCTTCTACTCTGCAGATGCATCTGACTTCTGTGGGGCTTCCAGAAGGTCCCTATATTACTACTGTCAAACGGCATCTGCCCTAAATTGGTAGAGGAATAACTGTGCGAGACACTACTAGCTGCCGGGTAAAAGGAAGATTCCATCATCTGGATGCCTGCACTGTTATCACCAAGACCATGTCCCAGGCTAAATGGTCTATCTTGTGAACCTGCAATAGTTGGGCTGAGTGGTGTCTTTGTTCTTGACTCTCCTGCAATAACATTATCTTCAAAGCTCAATCATAAAGAATCATTTCCAATACTCTCAAATTATCACCTGAAATTTTAAGAGTTTAAACAGAGGGATTTGTGAAATGCTTGAGTGTGGAATTAGCACTCAGCAAATTTTATTATTATACCATACCCCTTTACAACATATTACATGTTACATTTACAAGGAAAATAAATTCAAGTTCAATTTCCCAAAGTGCGTGGATTAAATCACAGTGCATGAATCTACATATTACATGAGCGTAAGGCTTTAAATGCTGCTATTCCCGGCAACCATCTAACTTGCGCTCGCCCATCAAACCAGAGCATATATAAGCTTTTTTTTTTTTTTTTGAAGGAACCATATATAAGTTAAATGCCCAAGTTTGCATCAAATATATTGAATCTGGGATCCTCTTATAGACTCTGTAATTTTAGCTTCATCGTCTTATATTGCAGTAATTCAAAAGGAATTTGACTCTGCTCCTTCCGGTGGAGATTTCAGGTTTTTCAGGACCAATAGAAGATTGATGAAAATCTTTAATGGACTTGGTAAAGTTCTGTGATGTGTCAGACACAAACATGCAGCCACAACCCCTTGGGGGACTACTTCCCCCATTGCCTATACTGGATCTAATATGAGAAAATTTATCTTTAAAGATTTTATTTAAGACTTCCTAAATCCAAAGGATATGGAACTATTTTTGCGATAGTAGACTGGTTGTCTAAATATGTTCATTTCATCTTATTAAACACCCTTATATAGCCAATATAGTGGCTAATATGTTTGCTACGGAGATTATACGGCTTCATGAAGATTTAGTTGCTAATATGTTTGCTAATATGTCCATCACTAATTTTTTCCTAACCATAACTGCCATCGGACGGTTACTTTTACTGTTTCCTATGCGGTCTCATGCTGATTCCATTAGTTCTTCCTATCACCCAGAAGCAAACTGAAGTCTTAAGCAGGTGCTTCGAGAGCTATTTGAAATGTTTAAACTGCTGAACAACAAATAATTTGGGCCCATTGGGATGAATTATAGGCCAAATTCCAGAATGAAATTTCATCTCAACTTTCCGTTGAACCCTTTTTGAGTATTCTATGGCAGAAAGACTCCTATTGTCACTCAGTTTCTTAAGTAATAAGACTATAGTTAAGGCAGTGGGGAGAAAGTATTAGATAGAAGAGAACATAGTCATCGATCCTGAATAAAGGTGCGGAGCAGCCAATCTCAAACACGTTATAGATAGATTGGCCAATATAGCACCGCCATTGGGCAGATACTGCTTAAAATATAATCTCGCTAGGGTACAATAACAAAATGAAGAAATGTGCAAACAAGAAAAGGAGACCGTCACCAGTGCAATTTCAATTGGGAGAAGAGGTCTTTCTTAAGTTGAGGCTCCATAGGTAACCCACAATTTCTAGAAGGTTCCACCAGAAATTGGAAGCAATATATTACGGCCCTTTCTAAATTATTGTTGAATATGGCGAGGTTGCATGCAACTTCAACTTTTCTATGTCTCATTCCTTAAGAAGGGAGTTGGCATCTATCATCTGCAAGCCAACTTACCAAGTGGTATGCAGATGATTTCTCTAGAAGATGAAGTCGAATCAGAATCGGTGCTTACTAGTAGAGAAATTGTTCAATACTGAGTGGTGATCCCCCAACGGTCCAAGTTTGTGGCTGCAGCCGGTGGTATACTAGATCCCAAATTTAAACATGGTCCAAGTTCTAGATCATGCAGAAAACTGAAATATGGCTAGTGTACTAGCAGGGGAGAGCTAGTATATGGTAGGATAGTTATGTAATAGCTATTTAATTGAATAAAAGGATGGTTGTATGGCAGGACAGTTGTATCTGGCAGTTACTTAATTGAATGTGGGGTAGTATGTGGGCGCTGGGAAAATAGAAATTAATAAATACAGAAAGAACACAAGGCGTATAGAAATTTCAATGTTAACCTAAAGCAAATTTTATATTGATTTTTTTAAAATTAAAATAAATAAAAATAACACAAGGCGTACAGAAATTAATAAATAAGAATTAAGTTTTGCTTTTTTTTTTTAAGGAAAAAATTAGAAAGTTTTGCTATCTCCAAGACTTGAATCTAGGTCAAGAGGATATGAGGCCTTCAGTTTGACCAATTGAGCAGGACAAACATCTCTGAATTATCTATCATATATATTACATATTTCTATAACTAAGTTGAAATTTTTTAGGCCGTTTTTTGGCTCAAAATTTTGGGGCCTAAAGTCCTAGCTTGGGCAGCTTGGCCCTCAAGCCAGCCCTGACAACTGGGAAATTGTTCTTCCCGAACAAGGGGTCAAGAATCAAAATACAAACTAAGATAATTTTGTTTCAAATGCTTCACCAAGGTGAGGTATATTAATGGATAGGCATCACACAAATTCAGATGAGAAGAAAGATAACTTCACAAGCTTTATAAACACTACATGTGCCATATCTCTAGGCAATGTGGGACTAAATCCACCCCTTCACACCCAACACAATGAAGGTGTTGGAGGCTGCAATGAAGGCAACCCAAATGCCACAATTAGGCAGCTAGGGGTGAACCGCAATGGAGGCGGAATTTCCAACATATGACAAATTACAATAAACAATACACAAAGGTCACTAACTTAACTGTTGATGTGTCAGCAATCTCATGCCATTAAACTTATGGGGTCATTCGTTGTAAAATGGAATGGATAACTATGATAAATAAGCTATGTGGTGATGTAATATATAATTTGTATACATATAAATAGCTTACCAGAAATAATTGGACTCCAACTCTTGAACCATAAAGGAGACGGGATATTAAGAACAGATGAACTGGACGCAGTGTTATGCCTGAAAAGGGGAAGATATTGCCTTCGGAAAAATCTTGGCACCCATTTGAGGACACATGATAAAGCGCAGCATAAAAGAATAAGAGAAAGTAACAAAATAGGAATAAGAATCAGAGGATTCATCCTCATCTGAACCAAGTCAAATCCCTGAAGCCCGAATCTGGTCGAATAAGACTTCCCAGCTTCCAACAAAGCCACCCCAAGTGTCCAAGTGATACTTCCAGAGCCAACAGTTATATGTCTATCAGTGATATGCAAACCCTCTCTCAGCAAAGTCGCAACATAAGGCGCCCTGAAACAATATTGCTCGATAAAAGGCTGTGGGGCAACACTTTTCTTAGCCACGTCCCATCTTTTTTCACAAAACTCCCTACCCTTTTCCAACACATCATCAATAGTAGCCTCAGAAGTCAAATTGAAAAACCTATACACCACGAAAAACCCCGAGATCACGTAAAAATGACCCAGCGGGCGAGGAAGATTCTCGCGCAAAGCACAAGGATTCACTTCACAATCAAGACCCTGACCAACATCAGACCATTCAGATAAATTAACAGCCACCTTAGCAATTGTGCTACACTCTTGCCAATTTGGCGCACCAACAAGCGTCACCTGAGTCTTCATCTTACCTATCCCCACACCAACAGCATTCCCACTTCCGTTAACTTTTGGACTCTCCCCTTCCTTTCCTCTCTCCCCAACCAAACACCGAGAACACGTATACTGATTCTTAAACCCATTTTGCAAACAAGGATGTTTAACAACCCCACCTAAACCAACTTTCCCTCTCTTAAAAACATATGCAACTGATTTATCAAACGCTTCATTAAGACCATACCCAGCTAAAGAATACGCGGTTAAATGATGATTAACATCACCAATCCTAACAAACAAAATAGTTTCACTATTCAACCGCTCTTGATCGCTTTCAAACGTAACTTGCAAACTCGACCCACCTAAATCAAGTGCACCATAAGTCTCTTTCCTAGGCTTAACCCCCAAAATCCCACTATCATAATTCAAAGCAATCCACCCAAAATAAGCTTCTTCAGTCCCACTAATAATCTTAACCCAATCTTTCCTACAAATAAAACCCGAACTTTTCCTAACAACATTCCACGCATTATCAAGTAACCATTTTGAATCCTCATTTGGTAATCTCCTAACACCAGCAGTAGCATATAAAAAAAGCGAAGTGCTTTTATGAAAATCTTCAGGAATCTGTTTCATAGCCCATTTTAAAAGCGGTTTCAATGCGCCTTTTAAACCGGTTACATTATGAACCAGTTTATCTAAACCCGGTTCAGTTTCCATACGATCATAAGCACGACCACTCTGTGAACCGGGTTTTTTCTTTAACCCATTTCGCAATGAAGTAACTGAAATCGGAAGTGAAGTGTGTTGGTTTTTTTGAGGTTGAATTTCAGCTTTGTAAACATAGACACGTGTACCGGTGCTACCAGAATCCAAAACGACGTAGTATTTATTAGATGAAGATTGGTGGTGAGAGTAAATTGTGTAGATGATGAGGAAGAGGAAGAGGAGACAGATGATGAGGGTAATGGGCCGGGCCCATTTTTTGCGGGCTGGGCTTTGGGTTTGAGGTGGTTTGGTTTTTGAGAAAGTTGAATTTGGGAGAAGTTGTTGTTGTTGGTGTTGGGTTAGTGGATGGATGGTTGAGATTGGATCTTGTGGATTGAGGTGGCGGTAGGAGGTGAGATCTTGGAGGGAAGATGAGATACGGAGGGTGGTTTTGCCAAAGACCATGGCGCTTTGTGGCGTTGAGAATACGCGTTGTGTTCAGAGAGAGAGATTTCAGTGCATTGTGATTTGTGTGAATTAGGGTTCTGAAATGTGGAGGGTGAGAAAGTGAATTGATTTGAGTGAGATTTAGAGGTGAAAAATGAATGAAAAGGAACTGGAGTTGTTGTTGATGGTGATTGTGTAGTTGATGAGATCTGGTGTGGAGTGTTTGGAGTTTGAAGAGAGAGAGAGAGAGAGAGAGAGAGATGGAGTTGGATCTCTCTGGAGAACAGAGCTTGGTGAAAACAAAGAAGAAGAAGAAGAAGAAGAACTCGTTTTTTTTTGTTTTTTGAATTTTGCAGTTATGGTTTTTTTTTATTGGAAATGAATATGGTTGGCCCATTTTCTGTATTATTACATGTCATATGCAGTCGCATTGCAAAATTGTTCTTCTCCATTTTGTTTTTGGGTTAATTCAGTATGAGTTAATTGACGCTTGCCATTTTTTCAACGTGAATTAACTCACACGATCACTTTTAAGATCGATTTAATTATTTTTTATGCCGGTTCAACCGACCTTAAAAGTGTGAGAGTGTGTTAACTCAAGCTGAATTAAGGGAATGAACAATTTTGAAAGGGAGAACAACAACAATCTTTGTGTTATGGTTTGGTTTGGTTTGATTTTGAGATTAAGGGGGTGTATTGGATTGAGATTTTAAAAGACTATTTTGGTAGGAAAAAGTCTTTGAGATTTTAAAAGACTTTGTAAGATTGTATTGATTCTATGAGATTTTAAAAGATTTTTTTTAAAAGACTTTTTACAATCAAGATTTATAACACAGATTTTC
>Ga0228711_1002192_pt1 | contig 29804 bp, 14 predicted proteins | sample MedpolnodulmetaG_2_FD_177996 | JGI IMG/M metagenome (GOLD analysis project Ga0228711, IMG submission 177996) | Root nodule microbial communities from Medicago polymorpha collected in Santa Monica, California, United States - brown nodules | ecosystem: Host-associated > Plants > Roots > Nodule... | reverse complement strand
GAAGTAAATATGTGATATTAATGTTTTCAATTCTTGAAATATGTGCATTTATATCATATATTTACTTCAAAACTATAGTAATTGACAATCTCCATTTATTTAGGAAATGGAGAGGATCTTCACCCCAAATTGAGTACAAAGAGAGAGACTCAAATCTATAAAAGTGTATACATTAGTACAACTAAGGATTATGACACCAATCCTAATTTATTATACTCATGAACATATGATTGCTTATTGACACCAATCATAATTTATTATACTCATGAACATATGATTGCTTATTGCTTATACATTGTTTTTCTTATACATGATAAGTTGAACTTATTTATTTTTATGCAAACATGTTGAGCTTATTTAAAGGACACGTTGTGTCTTGGCTTAATTTATGGGGTATTGAGCAAGTTGTTTTATATCCATTGGATAGGTCGTCCCTGGAGCAGAAGAACTATCATACGATGTTAATGCAATGAGAAAGTTCACAGCTGATGTGGGATGAAATCCATCAAAAAAAACGAAAACATTTCTATTGGGGCATGGAATTGAATTAGGAGCGCACATCCCATCTGACCTCATTGGACAGCAAGAAGCATTTATATTCGTAAAACCTGGAATACAAAATATCATAGTTACATTAGTTGATTACAAGAACCTATATCATACATTATCAATTGTTTCATTACTTCTTTCGATCCTAAGTAAAAGTTTCGTCAACAAAAGTTGATGTATCTGATTCAAAAATTGGATCAAATAGTATTAACTTTTGTTGATATAACTTTCTCTTATTTATAAGATCGGAAGGAGTATTAATCTAGAATATGAAATGAAAATAATTAAAATGTTTACCAAGTGATTCGTCTATGGTGCCAGCAGTACTGTTTACAAAGATAGATTTAGAATTTGGGTATTGGGTATTTAATCGATCCACTAGAGATCTAAGCTTGAGACTAAATATTAATGATGCTGCATTCTGCTCTTCAACACATGATCCATTTGTCCCTCGAGTAGCAATTGAATTTGGAGTGCAACCTATAAGGCCAATTCCAACATGTACGAATTTTCTTCCCCCATTATCATACAAAATCTGTCCACAAAAAATGTCATTCAAATCATTGTTGCAAAAAAAATAAATAAATCATGTTACCCTATTACATATTCAAACTTCATTCGGATTCTCATGCATTATACAAATGTTGTAGATGTTTTCTTGTTGAAGGACTAAAATTACATGAATGCTTCTTCAACGTTGATCAAACAGTCAAAATGTAGTCAAACATTCAAAAAGTGCATGAAACCGACCAACCTTGCTGACCGAGAAACCGTTCAGAGCCTGAGTACATTTTGAATTATATAATCTGAAATCATTATCAAAATTGTGTTGAGACTGTGTAAAAACTTGTGTTATGGGGTGTTTGACACATTTCAGATTATATAGTTCAAATCAAACAAATACATGATTTTATTATGGTTTACATTGCATCAACAATTTTTGTGGTCCATGACAAATATAAAATTTTATAAATTGGTGTGTTTGGTTCATTTGCATATCACACCACAGAACCCTGAACATTTATCCAAATGATATGAGCGATAAGTTAGTTGTAGTTTACAACAACATAGGTAAACCTAATCTATTTAGGATCCATGATGACGTCGCACTGTTTGGTTTGAAGGATCAACTAAACTAAATTAACGATCATCTCAACCACAGAGACACAAGAAGGGTGAACAATGTTGAGCATCGTTGTTCGTCGATCGACTACGATGGGCGCGTTTAGTTCATCCAAATTAAGCTCAAGAACGACGACGTGAGAACCATATTCTCTATGTTTGGTCAGTAGAATTCACAAAGACCGATCAAGTTAGACACTTCCTTCGTCAGATCTTTCCATGACATGGGGAAAAGTTTGATTCGGCTCATCACCTATGAAGAAATCAATGCTTACATGGATAGCTCAGATGAAGAATTTTGTTTGGTTAATCCTTGATCTTGTTTGTGTTTAAATATGTTGTTTTGAGTTGTTGTATTTTGTTGTTGAAGGTATGTTATTGAAATTGTTATGTTTAATTTATGTTGTTGTTGATGTTGTAGAATTTGATTTAATGACAATTTTTCTATTTTCAGTGTTTTGAACATGGTTCAAAGTATATAATTTGAAACTTGTAAAACCCCCCAAATCACCACTTTTAACACAATCTGTACATTTCAGATTATATAATCCAAACCAATACAGGGCATGGGTTCAAATCAGATAATCTGAAGCAATTCAGAATTTGAATTGTAGCGGTAGAAGCAAGGTTGGACGATTTATGGTGTGTACAATGCATTTGTGGTAGGTTTTGTTCATTATACATGTTTCTTTTGCGTGTAGTTACAGTCTTGGATGGTGTTGTACTATAAATAACATTTTATTCTTCTCAATTTTAATTTCAATTCTCCTCTTGTTTCCTTCTTTTTTCTTTCGTAATTTTCCTTTGGGTGGTGGTGGTATAGTGTGTGTTGGTTGTTAAGATGTTATGATCACTGTTGAATATTCATATCATCTCCAAAATTGTTGTGCGGTTATTCTAGTGATGGTACGATGGTGAACATAGATCTTTGCTCATCTACGTCTAAGTATTTACGTAATTAGGATTGTATAATAAAATGCACCACAAACATGCTTAATAAATTCTCATTTTTAATTTTTCGTTTGACAAAAAGGCCCGTTTACAAAACTTTTTTTTCAAAGAAAGCCCGTTTACAAAACATTTTTTTTCAAAGAAAGCCCGTTTACGAAACATAAAATGCTGATGATGCATTTTTCTGAAATATTTTTACTTTATCTTTTTTTTTTTTAAAAAAAACAAAAATAGTAAAATTGAATTTTTTTTTTAAACGAGGAATCAACATATTTTTACTTTTGTTATGATGTGTGTGTGTGTCTCTTACTTTTTGCTCGTACACTCATGATTTTTTTAATTTCTCTAATATGTAAAAAGTCTCACAATTAAGTTTGTTTTAGAGGTTAAAATGTATTGAACCGACTTTTTCCCGTGGACTCCACGCCAATGATATTGTCCACCTCTGTTAGGTACTATATTTAATGATACACGTCATTTTTTCTTATAATAAAAAGTTTATGCGAGTTGGACTCTGAAGGCTCATCAGATCAAGATAAGCCTCAAGGTTTAAAGAATGCTTAGAAAAGTATTTATAGATCACCTATAAAATCAGTAGTGGAAGTTGAACCCACAATATTACGAGTGAATCAATTTGTTAACAATTTAGCAATGATACACGTCTTTTTATGATTTTGCTTCGAAAGTAATAATATAATGAACTCACACCTTTTTTATATTTCTCTAACCGAATGATATTTAGTATTCATACAAATAACACACACGTATATAAAAAGCTGAAAGAGATATACCTTTATATAAGGAGAATACTGGTTAATAAGAACTTCAGCATATTGCTCGGTGTTATAGATGCGACTTGTTGGGTAAAATTGGGGCAAGTAGTAGTTGTTTATGTAATCGTTGCTGCCAATATTCACATAATACAAGCACTTATTTAGATAATTTATGGCATTTTGAAAACCTCCAAGTCTGATAGCAATTCTGGCAACGATGGTTTTATGGTGTGATATCTGTAATCCTAAGGCGACATTATCACCCTGCAAATATTGCATATATAGCACTATTTAGTCGCATTTACTATCACTGAAAATATGAATATATATATAAGATATTTTTGAGGGAAATGAGTATATATAAAGTTGATCTAATAATTGTAAAATACACACACAATACCATATGTTTGGCGGTCTCCGGGCGGATTCCAGATGCACCAGATGCATAGTTTACACCATGAAGTATGTCGTCTGAGTCACTAATGTTTGCATACGGTGGGATGAATTTTGCAAATCCAAGCATTTCAGCTACAACGGTAAAATGTTAGCTTATGTGAATACACACACACATTTGATGACATTAAGGGATCCAAATCCTCTCAATCCACTTTTATCTCAATTTTTCTCAATAATAAACCCTAGCCATTATATTAAATCTAAGGAGTATATATCAAAAACCATTTATTAAATGAAATACATCAGAACAAAACATCGTTGCATTTTCCTGAAGTATTAAATTAATTACGGTCTAGTTATACTTTATTTTTTACAAGTGGGTATAGTTATACTTATAAGTTTACCAAAAGTATACTGCTACGATTCTGACCAACAATTTGAAAGGTCAAAATATTAGGCAATATAGGGCATGTTCGTTATAGTTTCTTTTTTAGAATATCAATTCTTTTAGATAATAACTATTATTTCAAAAAAAAAAATCATTTGTTTGTTGCACATATTCGTTTTTTTTTTTGAAATAGTTGTTGCACATATTCTAAAAGTTGAAATAAGAAGACAAACACGACATATGAGAAATTGTTTTAAGTAACTTTTTTTAAAAAAATAAAATAAATCATTTTGTATAATCGATTTTCCTAAAAGAAGTATGGTAAACAAACACGACATATTTCTATGTCCCCTAAAAAAAATGACATATTCTACTTTTTGTTTAAAGAAAAATATCTAAATTAATTTATTTTTTCAGGGAAAAATATCTAAATTATTGACAATAAGAAACATTGTAACTGTGAAGGTCTACTCGTATTATTGTGACTTTAACACATGTTCACACCGTTGCAAGCAGTAAGTTTTCTCTATAATAATTATTAAGGGTTAATCTAATACGGATCTTTTAAAAATGGTCAAAAGGTGGACTCTTATCATTTTTAGTGAAAAATAAATTGATGATAATAAAAAGGTTTAATAGCAGTTTTCACTTCTAACTTTCACAAAGTTGCAATTGTGGCCCCTAAGAAAAAAAAACTACAAAACCGCCCCTTAAGTTTTGCAACTGTAGCAGTTTTGGCCCCCAAGGCCCAAAAAAATTTTAAAAAATAACACGTGGCACCTCACATAGGGTGCCACGTCAGCGTAGACCGAGTCAAAATTGGCCTTGGGAGCCAAAACTGCCACAGGTGCAAAACTTAGGGGGCGGTTTTGTAGTTTTTTTCTTCTTAGGGGGCCAAAATCGCAACTTTGAAAAAGTTAGGGAGCTAAAATTGCTATTAAGCGAAATAAAAAACAGGAGAAGAGATATATTATTCTATTTCGATTTACTAAAAATAAGAAAATTCATACCGGATCCATATTAGACGTCTCTAATAATATGAAAGATGTATAACCAAAACTGCGAAGGCAATTTAAAATCTTGATAGTGAACATACGATTAACATCTCTAAAAGTACAAAAATAGATAGATTGTGATTATGATTGGTTTTAATAGTGCAGATAATAACATTACCAATTATGTCAATTGATGTTTTTCCATTTGTAAATCTTCCTGTTTCACCGGTTGGAAAATCGAAGCCGTATGGCTTGTAATTAGATTTTGCATTGGTTAGAAGATTGTTGTTGTTTCCATTGTCGGACAAGGAATCTCCAAATATAAATATGCAAGGCACTTGAGATGTTTGTGTTTGTCCGTGGACACAATGCTGCATGTAGCATGCAGCCAAGAGAAGAAGGTGCAAAACTAACCATATTTTAGTCTCACAAGCCATTTCTCTAAGAATAAAAATAATTATGCTATATGAAAATAAGAATGTATTATGATCATATAGTATATTTAAATGAGAAGTGTGTAAATCATAAGATGGTTGATGTATATATAGGGTATTCGTCGCAAAATTGTCAAAACAAAGTATTAATGAAGGATGTATCGATGACTGACGGGTTTGGCAAGTTTTCATCACTTCTTAACTAATAAACACTAAACAAAAGTCCACAATAGTTTTCAATTTGCACGTTTCGTAAACTCTTGAAAAATAGTTTTGCACGTATGTTCATGGGGTCTTTGAAAGAATTCTGGAAATTTGAAATGAATAAGTTAAATATTGCACGTGGTGAATTTGCTGTGAGTTATTTTATATGGCGTGTCAAGATATATCCCTTTGACCCTTTTATTCCCATGAGTTTAGCTCAGTTGGTAGGGATATTGCATATTATATGCAAGGGTTGGGGTTCGAAACCCGGATACTCCACTTCTCCACAATTAAATTGTGTGAGCTCTAGCCACTAAACTACTAGACAAAAAAAAAGATATATCCCTTTTAAGAACGAATGGAAATAAACTAGATTGATCGGAACCTATGCCTAGCATACACTAAGACGTATAAGTTTTTATTTTTAAATGAAGAATAATTCGACTTCTTAGAAGTCAAGTTTAACTAAAAGAGATTATACTACAAGTAAATGTGAGGAATATTTTTTATTACTATTATTTGTATTTTGTATCACATGTACATTTGTATATATATTTTTTTTAAGTGAAAAGATGCAAAGTGCATCTGATCAATTCATATATAAAAAAAGAGAGTACTAAATAGAAAAGGGGGATTAGACCAATACCCTTTCAAAAGGTGATGAATCTAAAACAAGGCATTCCCAACTTATTCCTAATGTATTCCCCCCTAAGAAAGGTAGGAACATTAGAAAACCAAGCCAATTCTAAAGAGAGTAAAGAAAGACCAAAGTTTGTCATACCATCAGCACAAACATTTCCCTCCCCGTAAATATGGGAAACAAAAAAATTCATCCTATTTACAATAGCCATGCAATTCCACCATTTGTTCTTTAGGCACCATGGAACTATATCAAAAGAGCTAAAAGCTTGGATAGCTAATTGGGAGTCACATTCTAACCATATATTAAAGTAATTTTTTGATGCTGCAAACTCTATAGCAAACATCATAGAGATAGTTCAGCAAAAATTGCATTTCCATCCCCTAAGAATTGCGCAAAACAATCTAAGCACATGCCATCTTCATTTCGGAAAATACCACCAACAGCAGCTTTGACTAGATTTTTGACCGAAGCATCATCTGTGTTAATTTTAATCCAAGGCCTAGATGGAGGGGACCAGATTACTTCCTTGATTAAAGGAGCTCTAGGAGGCTTTATATTGACCTTACAAGCTTTCGAGACAGAAAATTCATGCGTAGAAATATAAGAGGTCTTTCTAGTGTTGTTACCAGACATAGATGTACAAGCAATAATCATGTTTAAAGCGGAGCTCCAATGAATTCTTTTGTTTTGAAACCTGACTTGATTTCTGCAAAAGCAAAGAATGTTCATGATATTGAAAATGCAAGCTTTGATCACCATTCACCACTTTGCACCGTGGTGACCAGTTTTTGTTGATGATATTGGCCACATGTCATCAGGGGAGGAAATAATAGCAGTGGAATCGAGGATATAAGCAAACCAAGACTAGATTATCATTGCTAAAGAACATTCAAAAAACAGATGCAAAGTTGATTCAGATCTTACATTGCAATTTGAGCACATTGAAGGAATAATGCAGCCTCTAGTCATGAGAGTCTCATCAGTGAGGACTTTATTGTGCATTATTCTCCATACTAGAAGGGACTTGGAGGGAGGGATGTCAGGTCCCCAAAGAGATTTTGCCCAGTGTATATTCTAACATGTACCAGCTTTGAAAACATAAGCTTCCATGAAAGATAGGTTACCAGAGTTTGAATTTTTCCAAAGCAGTTGATCCTCTCTACTATCATTTGGCAAAGTTACCTGCATAGCAATCTACCTGATGTTTGGGAAAATTTCCAACAAAGAGGGAGGGAATCTCCACTTGAAATCATAAATAAAATCACTGACTGTTGTAGATAAATTGGAATGGAGAGATATTCTGGGAGATTTAGAAAAGAGACCATAGAATCATCAAACCAAGGATCTAGATAGAAATTTATATTTTCACCTGAACCAATGAGCCACCTACAATTCTCATATATGACTTTGTTCTCATTTTTGACACTGCTCCAAATTGATGAATATATATGATGACTTATGCCTTTTCTTCCTTTATAAACCTTGCTTATGAGAAGACAGACCCAAGATTCCTTTGAAGTTTTAAGGTCCTAGCACAACTTCATATTTGCAACATCATTTAAAGTAATGAGAGATCTTAAACCAATACCCCCTTGAGATAAAGGCCTACAAGACTTACTCCAAGATATTGTCACTAATTTTCTCATAGCAGTATTGCCACTCCAAACAAAATTCCTACACCAAGATTCAATCTCCTTGAAAAGAGCAGTTGGCCAAGAATATCTAGATAGAGAGTGGATTAACATCCCTTGGATCACTGACTGCACCAAAAGCACTCTTCCAGCAATGGACAACAAAGAGGCTTTCCAAGCACTGAATCTAGCTTTAATATTGTCAGCAATTGCTTGTAAATGAATTCGTTTAGGTTTCCCCTTGAAAATGGGAACACCTAAATATGTAAAAGGCAAAGAACCTTTGTTGAAACCAATTAAAGCAGTGATGTTCTCAATTCTAGCAGTGGAGATGGAACCATAATAAACAGTTGATTTCAAGGGGTTTATGATCTGACCAGAAGCAAGAGCATAAGATTCAAACAATTGCATAAGAGAGTGAATAGAAGACAGTTTACCCTTACAAAAAATCATAATGTCGTTAGCATACAAAGCATGAGAAGGAACCTGGACAGATCTAGTGCCTCTAATTAACTCTAACTTTCCTTGCTTTGCAAGATAGGTGATATTTCTACTTAACACATCCTCAACAATGCAAAAAAGCAGAAGAGAAAGAAGATCTCCTTTTCTAACCCCTCCTCCTCTTGCAATTGAAATAACCATTTAGCTTGCCATTGACATATATTGATAGAGTAGCTAAGTGAAGAATTGTGCTGATCCAAGAACAAAAATTGGTATTAAAACTAAATCTATTGAGGACTTTGAGCAAGAAACTCCATTCCAAAGTGTCAAATGCTTTTGCTATATCTACTTTAAAGGCTAGGTTTCCTGCAAAAGATTTGTTATGAAGTTGATTGATGGCTTCAGATGTAATACAAATACAATCTTTTATATTCTTGCCTTGTATGAAACCTCTTTGCTCCGGCGAAATGATATTCTTCATGATAGGAGCCAATCAGTCAGCTAAAATTTTGGATATAATCTTGAATTTGAAGCTAGCTACTGCTATAGGTCTATATTGGCCAACTGTGAGTGCATCAGAAACTTTTAGAATTAACACAATTTCATTTGCATTAAAGTTGGGGAAAAGCCAGTCCTTTGTAAAGAATTCCAAAACTGCTTTAATCACATCATCTTTCACTATGTCCTAGTAATTTTGGTAAAAGGTACCTCCAAATCCATCAGGTCCAGACACTCCATTTTTATTCATTGCCATCACTGCTTTGTAGATTTCAGCTGGGGAAGGGAGCATTGTAAGAACATTATTGATTTCATCAGTGATAAGATTAAGGATGATTCCTTCAGTCAAGTTGTCCACCTGCAAATCCTACACAACACTATTAGTAGAAAAAAGATTATGAAAGTGATTAGTTATATGCGTAGTGATTTGCTCTGGATCAGAAAGCATGTTATCTCCATCTTTGATGGTGGTTATAAGTTTGGATGTATGTTTGATTTTTGATAGTCTGTGAAAATACTTTGTATTCCTGTCACCCTCGGAGTGCCAAGTTACATTTGCTTTTTCTTTCCAAAATTCCTCTTCTATAACTAGAGCTTGTTCAAGCTGAATTTGTGTCAATTTCTGATGCTCCATGACCACATCATTGATACCATTGCAGTCAATTTCATTTTGTATCACATTTAACTTCTGCTCAGCATCTTTGACAAGTAAGTGTACATTTCCAAAAACATTTTTGTTCCACACTTTGAAGTTTTGTTTAAAAATCTTTAACTTCTGATTCAAGACAAACATAGGGCACCCAACTACATTAGTGTTCCAACTATCCTGAATGACTTGCCTACATCCTTCATGAAGAGTCCACATATTAAGAAATTTAAACTGAGACATAAATCTTGTGTAGGAGGTTTCAAAGTCAAGGAGAATGGGGAAGTGATCAGATTTGTGTCTGATAAGGGATGAAACATCAAGAGAGCTACACATATCTATCCATTTTTTTATTACACATTACTCTGTCAAGTCTTCATTCAGTTAATCTAGCATCTCTTCTACCATTAGACCATGTGTATTGAACCCCTCTAGTGGGTAAATGGAACAAATAACATATATCAGACCAATCAAAGAAGTCCATCATTGGCCCTCTAGCAGGAGGGAAAGCGCCCATGTGTTCATGAGATCCTAGAATAGTGTTGAAATCACCAATAGTACACCAGGGTAAAGTTGTTTGGTTTTGTTGGTTTTCAAAGGCATGTTATAACTGTCTTCTACGGATATAATTAGTGGATGCATATATATCAGCAATACAAAAACTACTATTGTTATATGTTATGTTAAAGGTTACTTGTTGGTCATCAATAGAGAGAATAGTAGGGTTAATTTGATTTGTACAAAGGCACCATAGGTTAGGTATAAGGTTGGTTGAAAAAAGTTTATAGTTTAGTCTAGACTTAATTACATTTTTGGCACCCTAAATTTCCCAAAGTTGTGATTTTGGCCACCTAAAAAAACAACTCTTTTTCAGGCCCCCTAAGTTTAATTTATGTTGCAAATTTGGCCTCCCACGTCAATTTTGGCCTAGTTAACAGACACGTGTGTAAAAAAATTTATTTTATTATATTTTTATTTTTTAAATTATTTTTTTAATTTAAAAAATAAAATAATATTTTTGTAATTAAAAAAATTGTTTTTTTAATTACAAAAAAATTTGTTTTTTTATTAAAAATAAAAAAAATAATTACAATTTTTTTTTGCTTTTTTTTTATTACAAAAAATAATTTTTTTTGTTTTTTTTATTACAAATAAAAAAATAATAATTACAATTTTTATTTATTATTTATTTTTTAATTACAAAATAAAAAATATTAAAAAATACAAAAATAATTGAAACATTACACACGTGACCTCCACGTCAGCGTTGACTGAGTCAAAATTGGGTTAGTGGGCCAAAATTGCAACAGAAAGTAAACTTAGGGGGCTTAAAAAGAGTTGTTTTTTAGGGGCCAAAATCACAACTTTAAAAAACTTAAAGGGACAAAAGTGTAATTAAGTCTACGGTCTATGAAACCAATTTCTAGGGAATTTTTCAAAAAGCATCCAAGGTTCAGCAATGAGTAAAATATGTGGTTTATTGTATGTATGATACGTTGGAATTTTTCAAAAAGCATCCAAGGTTCAGCAATGAGTAAAATATGTGGTTTATTGTATGTATGATACGTTGGCAATTGAACAAGTAGAGTCGGTAAAAAAAGGCTGAGGAAACCTTGAAGACGACATTTATAGGAAGGTCTAATTTCTTAAATCCAAAGTATCAAGTTTTTGTTGAGTATTAAATTTAAAGTCACCATGAAAAAGACTCTTCAATTCATATGATAGCAGGTGGCCTCTCTACATGTATCTATCAATCTGAAGTTATTTGGATCCACGTCATTGAAATAGATGATGATTAGCATGTATAACAGAATTCACGTGCATTTGGTTAATAATAATTAGATATATAATATTCTATAAATATTAAAATTGATTTTTTTTATAATAGTGACAAAAAGTTTTTTTTTTAAAAGTGACTAGAGGTTGTATTTTTCTTATTTTTTCATGTTTTTTAGGTCGACTTTGGATTTTTCTATTTTTAGAATCAGCCTTATTTCTATTGACATGCAGGTTTAAAATTTATTTTTGTTTGACTTTTTTTTTTGTCAAGTAGCCTAGTGGTTAAAACTCACACAATTAAATTGTAAAGAAGTTGAGTGTTCAGGGTTCGAACTCCAATTCCTCCATATAATATATAATATCCTTATCAATTGAGTTAAAACTCACGGGAATGTTTGACTTGTTATTTCTACTTTTGTTGAAGTACCTAATTTATTCTATTTATGTTGAACCAAATTCTTTTGTAACTTTACTTCGTTGTATTATGTTACTCGAGGTAAATGATGTCACAAAACTTTGCCTGCTTAATGTTTAAAGGTGCATTGAATTTTCGGAAGGTATTTAAAAAATTAGGTGAAAAACGTGTTAAATTCCTAACTCTTCTTATGAAGATTGGAAAAATTCAAATACTTTTATTAATTTCCTAACTTTTCTTATGATATTCCTTTTGACATTCATTCCCTAAGAAAATACTTTTGACATTCATAAATGGAAACCTTTATTTAATGCCAACGAGAGCAAGAACCAAATATTATGGACGGCTGAGTCTCATTTGTTTTTATGGAGCAAGAATATTTGTGTGATTTGAATCATCCTACGATCACCTATAAACATTTTAGTCTCTTCTTTTGATGTCTGAGATTCGAATTCCAAATCTTATATATATTATGCATTATCTCTATCAACTGAGTTAAATTCACAGGAATCTATAAACATTTTAGTTGGTAAGTCTAGTTGAGTGTCATGGACGGATAAACTTGGTAGATCGGAAGTCGGAACAAAGAGAATTCTATCTTCAAATTATGTAAACTCGGTATAACAAAGATAATTCTCTTGTCAAGTTATACAAAATTCATGTGTAATCGATAATTTAATCTTTCAAAACTAAGGGAATACAATATACAAGATATTTCAGTTTGAATTGACCCAAAAGATCTCTTCTAAACACACGATAATTAAATCCAAATTTCAAATTTTAATAAAAGAAAGTTATTCTAATTCTAATTTAAATTTAAAATCAAATCAATATTAACAAATTAATTATAGACTGATCATAATTCAATTTTAAATTAAAAATATAGTATTTAAAATAAAGACAACATTAATAAATAATAAAATTGTGTCTGGTACTTCAAGCTTATTTCTTTAAAAAAAAAAAGCTTCAAGCTTACATTGTTTCATAATGGATGCCGATTGTGGTAATTTAATCATAAAATATAATCAAGTAACTACAACTCAAAATACAACATCAACATGGAAAAATTACACAATGACTCACTTTTTTCTCTTGGGTTTCAAAATACGTGTTAATTTATCAAATTGCTTCTTCTATCCTTTTCGATCTAATTCCACTACGTAACTTGATTTGAGCTTTCTTTACTAATAGACTTAGGGTCCGTTTGGATTAACTTATTTTAGAGCTTATATAAAATAGCTTATGTAAATAAATAAGTTTTTATGTATTATTTATAAGTTTTTAAGGTTGTTTATGAAAAAACAGTTTATAAAGGTACGATTTTCGCTAGTGAGAGCTTATAAATTAAAATAAAAGATTATTTATTTACATAAGCTATTTTTCATAAGCTCAAAATAAGCTCAAACCAAACAGGACCTTAGGGTTTCATTGAAACTCTTCTTCGAGTAGACTCTTAAGACGTAGTCTATTTTATATATATTAAATAATAAAATTAAAAAGATCCAAAACTCTTGTCATTGTGAGACTCTTATGATACGATCTATAATGAAATCATAGATTATATCATTATTGATTCTTAAAATTTTCACTCGAATATCATTAAAAATATAGTAATTAAAATAAAGACAACATTAATAAATAATAAAATTGAGTCAAATTGCCACTTGTGTTTTCTCAATGGATTACTACTGAGTAGCTTGATTTAATCTTGTTTGTACTAATGGATTAAAGGCTTCATTGACCCACTTCAAGTGGGACTCTTATGACATCATGTATAATCTTACAACTAGTGGCGGAGGCATTGGGGGGGCCTATAGGGGCCATGGTCCCCCCACATTTTCAATTTTTTTTTTACCCTATAACTAAAGTATATTAAAATGTTTCATTAAGTATTGTTAGGTCATGGTCTCCCCAATTAATCTAATTAAAATGTTTATTTTTACTACCAAAAAAATGTTTTTTTTTTACCATATTACTAGATTAATTGACAACTAATATCATTAGTTTTATACTTCATATTATTTTAAATTGTCTCATATTTCATAAAATATATAAATATGGTTATTTCCACAACACATTTTAAATAAAATTAACCACAATGATATATCTCTTTTTTTTTGCTAACCCTCTAGTTCTCATGGTAAAGGGGTCACATATGCTACAACCAATTCACATCTTTGTGGAAATGCACTTGTTAAATTTAAAAATGTCATGTTATTATATAGAACAACTTCACATATGCTATATGCTTCTTTGCTAGTAATGTGGGACTAAAAGACTATGTTTATACTCTCACTTTCACACCCTACTACATCTTGGTGGAAATGTACTTAGTGTTCTATGATCGAATTGCACTTTGACTTCTAGTATTTCAAAAAATGGATGTATGTCCACCATCCTTAAATGAGTGGCATGGATATGGTTGCTCTTAGAAGATAAATACGATCAAATAATTAAGATTACGTTCAGACAAACCAACTATCTTTATATTCCTTGGTGCATTTTTCAAAGTGGATAAAGCCACTTTTCCTTTAAGGGAACAAGATGTCCGTCAAATGTATTAAATTTATGCATCTAGATAACAAAGGATCAAAATGTCTACCGTCAAATTTAACAAAGGATCAAATTGTCTAACGTCAAATTGTCAAATGATAAAAAAGGTCATTCATAGTAGAGGTGTCCCCGTGGATTAATGCCGTTATTGTCAAATGATAAAAAAGGAGTAGATTCTTATTATCGACCTGAAATTATAAGTGACATATGAATGCTTAAATTGATACATCCTCCGGTAATAATTTTTTGAAGGACATTATCTGGTTGTTATTATAAACAAAAATAAATATTTTATATTCATTCATTAAATTATATATATGGTCTACAATAAAGACCATATGTATTACTAATTGTGTCCAATGCTTAAAAAAATTCACTCGCATGTAATTAAAAAAATAGTGATTAACATAAAGACAACATTAATAAATAATAAAATTGTGTCCAATGCACCAAGCTTATTTACTCAAAAAAAACTTTAAGCTTACGTTTTTTCACGATAGAGGACGATGAGTCTTATTCAAAATGTTTATTATATACGTCATAATTTTTGGTACTTTCTTTTTTCACCCTAGTAACTTCTCGTGTCATGTAGATTTTGGATTTTATAATCCGAACAACCTAAACGCCCTCCAAAACACGTTAAAACACCATCTACTATGAATTTTAAACAATGACCTACTTTGGGGGAGAGGGATCTCTCCGCTTCACTTTCAATGAGTTCTTTACAAGAGATATACAAGGGTTACAATAAATTAGCTTCAACAAACTCACAGAGAACAAACCCTAATTTCTACCTTTTTTCCAATCTCTCTAATAAGCAAGACACTCAATGATTTTCACTCATTCAAGGTGTTTACAAATGTTTCTCAACCCAAGAGAACCTCACCAAAGATACTCAACCTTAAAGTTACCTCCTTTGATTTTCCAAGTTTCTCTCTCTTAAAGCTCTCCTAAAAAATGAACATTGAATGTTGAAATAGTGCTCATACACTGTCAAAATTGTGTAACGATTGTCAAAATTGTGTCATAATAAGTTTTATACACAGTACAATACTACAATCTTATCCAAAAATTGTGCCACGCCTGTCAAAATCGTGTCACAATTTTCTTCCAATAGTAACCTTGCATTTTGCCTAAAAAATTGTGTCACGGTATGAAAATCATGTCATAATTCTTCAGCTTACAAAACTTCATTATTTAGTCAAATTACAACACATACACAAATATATAAATATAGGGTTTTGCTAGAAGACACTTTTTCCTTCATAAAAATTAGTGGGTGTCATCTAGCAAAACTCTATAAAAACACCCACGAGTTTTTATAAAGGTGCCTTTTAACAAGTTATAACTAAAAAGTGGATAATCATACCTTTAGGTGTGAGTTGCTAAAAGACACCTTCATAAAAACTAAAATGTGTCTTCTAGCAAAACTCATATATATCAAATTGCATCAAGTGGCCTCAAACATCAACAAACTTCAACCTAACCATTCTTCTAGTTTTATTTAGATTTCTGCTCTTCCCCCCTACACTTCTCGTTCGCGCCCTACAGCCATGACGAAAATACTCTTGCGTTACTTAAGTAATGTTGCGTGAGTTAACTCACACAAGGGTATTTTGGCCTGCGTGAGTTAACTCACGCCATTTTTGAAATTGCAAAAGTGGGTTCAATTTCAATTATGCGGTGTTGGGTGGTTAAGCTACTATATTTGGTCCCTTTAACTGTAGTAATATTTTTTTCTTGTATTTTGTGGGCATGTATTCTTCATGGATTATTTGGTGTGTTATTGATGTGGGATCCACAGTGAATATGGAACCCAAGTTCGGACAACATTCTAAGTCAAAGTATTGTCTTGAGCTGCACACAATCATGATTTTGTTGGTATGATTCACAACCACAAGTCTTCAATCATGATTCCCTTGAACAGTGAAGCCATTAATGAACAAACCACCCTTAAACTTTTGGAAGATCCCATACAACACACTAAAACGTTGTGATCCACAGTTATATATCCACTTTTGCAATTTGAAAACTAGCGTGAGTTAACTCACGCAACGTTACTTAAGTAACGCAAGGGTATTTTTGTCATGGTTGCGCGAGCGAAAAATGCAGAGGGAAGAGCATAAATCTTTTATTTATAACACAACAATTAATGATTGGCCCCTCTTAGTACATCTTGCTATATATCCCCCTACAAACAAAACATACTATATACACCTCCAATACAAAAAATTGGGCTCCAGAAACTTGGGTCCTAGATCGTCGCACCTCCTACATATGCCCAGGGCAGGGTCAGGCCTGAGGCTGATTGTGGTAATTAAATCATTAAATAAAAAAATGTGTATCTTTTTCTTAATTTTCCCATGTCGCAAAGATCACCTCAATCAGATAATTACAAACTCAATGGATTTCCACTTGTATCCTTATCAATGGATTTCCACTAGGTAGCTTGATTTGAGCTTGTTTGTTCTAACGGATTAAGGGCTTCACTAAACCTCTTCGAGTGAACTCTTATGACACGTTCTATAATGGGATCTTAATATATATCCTTATGGAGTTTAAATAATTCTCTTACATATTATCAATGACCTTGAATGTTGTTACTTTCATATTTTGTATTTGAATATTTGGGTAATAGCCTTGACTATAACTTTTGAATGTCGTTGAGATTTATATTTGAATTTTAGCTTTTTAATTATTATTTTTGGTCTAGTAATTGTTGATTTTTAATTTAATTGAGCTTGTTCATCTTTTTTGTCTGAAATATCATTTTCGGCTGAAACAGATTCTAATAATATAGAATTTGGCTGAAAGGTAAATAAAATATGATCAATAATTATACCGGTCATAATTTATACACAAAAACCCTTCTTTCAAGTGTTCAATTGAGTTTGCGTATTTGGCAAAACTTCAAAACCTCTTTTAATCTTCGATATTTTACTTTAGCCTAGTTACTTTTGAAAAAGATTGATCGTGAATCACAAATATTCATGTGATTAGTTTTCATGCATTGACAATGTAATTTTTTTTACACATGCATTCAACCACATCACACTAAATAGATAATTTCACGAAATCCGAAAGAAAATAATATCTCACCAATTATTGATTTTCTATGAAAATGTCACTTGCCATTAAATAGTATTCACTATTCATCATTAACTGCAAACATTACATACACTTAGACTTATTGCACAAAAGAAAAGTAAGAGAAATATAAACGCCTTTTAGACGTATTAAAATGAACAACACATTATAGGACAATAATAGTGGCACAAACAACTTATTAGCACCACTAAAAACTCTAGATTTGAGCTAAGCGATTGATATCAATAGGATAAGCATCTGAAGCAGATTGTGCATTGTAAGCTCTTCTACCAATAACACTATTTCCAGCTTCAGTTGGATGAAATGCATCCCAAAATAAGAACCCATTCCGATCCCTACATGCAGGTTGAAAGGGCAAACATGTAATTTGACCATTGTTTCTTCCTACACCACAGCATCCAGCATTTGTAACTCTAAAACCTGAAAATTAGAACAAAAATATTATTTTGATAACTTGAAAACATATATTTATATTGTCCATCTACCCTTTCTTTTTTTTGTACTAATTCGTGTCCGGTAAACGTGTCAGACTTAAATTTACACGGAACCTATCCAATGTGCATTCGACAACCTTTTAAGGTCGTTCATATATTATCACTCAAATTAGAAGACCCACATGGAAATAAAATTAGCAAAATGCATGCATGTCCAAACTTTGACTTCAAAAATTGCTTAATTGTGAATTTAAGCTATTTTAGGGAGAAAATAATTACCATAGGATGATGGGCTGGTTATGATGTCTTGAAAAATACCATAAACATTTACATAGATGAATCTTGCATCAGGAAGTTGGTTATTGAGTTGATCAACAAGAGATCTTAATCCATTGTTGAATAATTGATTTGCAGAATTGATTCTTGCTACACACGTTCTACCATCTGGGCTGTTTTGGGCCAATGCATTTGGGGTGCAACCTATTTGTCCAACTCCAAATAACGCCATTTTCCTTGCCCCATAATTGTATAAAATCTGAATCACAAACACAACAATTGAACTTTTAATTTTCTTTCCAAAAAAAAAATTGAACTTTTAATTTGTGACATGATATGAGCCGATAGATCAATTCATTATAACGGTTGATATTTGGTGTGACCCTGGTGACTAGTGTTAACGGATCCTAACTCATATAATGCGTATAGAAAAAGAGACTGACCCTGAGTTGCTGAGCATATGCTTGAAGAAGGACATTAGCATATTGTTGAGGTGTGAATTGTCTACTAGTAGAATAGATTGTAGGCATGAAATAGTTGTTAAGGTAATCATTGCTACCCAATCCAATTGTATAAATGCACTTGCTAAGATAATTTGCAGCAGTGTTCTCATCTCCAAAATAATTTACCAATTGGGACACTGTCCTTTGGTAGTTTTGCACTTGCCCTCTAAAGCTAATTCGTTGTCCCTACAAAATAAAGATCAATTTTGGAAAATAAGATTGTGGTTACTATGAAGAAAAAAGACAATCATATGTGACATTATTAAAAGCAAAACAAAAAATAGGTACCAATTGTTGTCCTGTTTCTTCTCTGATTCCAGCAGCTGCTGAAGCATAATTGACTCCTCTGAGTATTTGTCGGCCTCTAGCTGATGCATAGGAAGGTATGTAACCATTGAACCCCAATTGCTCAGCTGTTAAATTTCCATTAAATGTTAGACAAGAGTAAATAAAGACAATTCCTTGCATGCATACAAGGCTATATATTAATTAAAGAGTCAACTCATGAATATATAGTTGAGAAAGATAAATAAACTAGAGTAATACTGATTGTACAGTACAAATAAAAAAGTTATATTAAGCCATCCAAGATTCAAAATATCCTTATATAATGTGAAAAAATATTTTTTTTTTACATTGAAAAATTATTTAAACAAAATAATCATTTTCAAAAGATTTTATTGTTTGTTACATTTTTTTTTTATAAGGCACAAAAACACTAAAAAGTCAGGATTATGGGACCTTACGCAAGAGTATTACACCAAAGCCAAACTAAGGCAAAACAGACAGAAACATAGTAGAATTCTGTTTGTTACATATTTTTTTAACAATGAGAAGTTGTTTTGAATAGTTTTCTAAAAAATCATTCTTATAATTGATTTAAAAAAATAGTTTTCATCATAATAAACAATCACAAAACGACTTCTTCTTTTTTAAAATATATATCTCTAAAATATATATCACTTTTTTTATAATTTGTATCAAACGATCACATAAGGTAGCTAATTAAGAATGCAAAGTTGGCTTAATTTTTTTAATAATCATTTTTTGAGTATATTTTTTTATTAAACAAAAAATATTTAAATATCCAAAATAAATTAATTAATCTCGAAAAGCAATCTCACCAATCACATCAACAGTGGTTTTGCCGTTAGAAAATCTTCCAGTTGGTCCGCCAGGAAAGTCAAGTCCATAAGGTAAGTAATTAGCTTTTGCTATAGAAGTGAGTTGGTTGTTGTTACCATTATCCACCAAAGAATCTCCAAAAATAAAATAGCAAGGTACTTGTTGTGCAACTCCAATTCCACTCCACAAACTCAAAACCAACACTACTATCCCTATATTCATCATAGAGAGATCCCAAAATGCCATTGAAAATTTGAAGCAAGAAAATGGAGTAAATAATTGTAATGGCTAATGGGGTGTGTGTGAAAGAGAGAGGGAATTGGATGGTGAAAATGTGAAATGAGCAAAGCTATATATGTAGTGGAGGATGGAGGAAGAGAAATGGGGCAAAGATTTAAGGCTTTTACGTATGGTTGAGGATATTTTGGTAGAAGCTAGCATTAAATTTACGCGGATATAATGTGAAACTGAATGAAAATGCTGGCATGAGATCTAGTTCTGCGTGCATGATCAGATCACCACCATCATATCTATTTCTATTGTCTTTAATGTGAAATTATTGCATTTTGTAGTGTTGAGCATGAGTCACACCATAGATGTGGAAAAGTGGATGTTGAGCATTATGTAAATGAGATGACCTATAAATTTAAAGAAAATGTTAATCAGTGTTCTAAAGTACTGATTAAAGAATCAACGTGATTAAAGAATACATTGGATATAGTGTTGAGGTTGAGACGTCTTCAACTCACTTATATAATTGTTCAAAGTCCAACGTGATAATCCTCAAATCCGAGTGATTCAACACATTGTAACCATTATAGGCTAGTAGTTCTAATTAACCATCAAATATTTGCTACTATCTTATATTTTGTTATTTACAAAAGATGAAAAGAAAATCGCTATATATAAATGGTGCTAGTTTTTTTTTAGAATAATACATTGCTTTTTTTTTTTAGGGAAAGAATAATACATTGCTTGATGACTAGTTGTTGATATTTCTGTAGTAATACGTTGCAAAAAGCCAGCTCGATAATACTATATTTGTTTATAGAAAAAGCCAGCACTAGGAAAGTTCATGTGCGTCAAATTACCAATCATTTTGATATTTTGACACTTTTGCATCATAGAAATGTTAATAAATGCCAGTTATACATATTCACAAAATCAACATCATATTAATTAGGCATGCAATGGCAATTATTATCAAGGAAAAAAATGAAAATTACTATATCAAGTAAGTAAGCACATAGTGCCTCCAAAAAAAAGTAACTACGCAGAGATAAAAACTGTGAAATAAAAAAGGATTCCAATTAATTAAAGGATAAAAATGAAAATTTAAATTAAATTATTAACAAAATGTCCTCTTTTTAAGCGAAGTTTTTACATTATTTATATCCTTCACCATTTTTTTTAGGGATATATCCTTCACCATATTCACTATCATAAAATAAAATAAAAATGGAGAGTAATCCATGGCCCATGCCTTAGTATATAATGTGGTCGGTTGAATCCTTGGGAATTCGTCAACTAACATTAAATGTCACTGATAGTACTAAGATTTTTTTTTTTAGCAAACTGATAGTACTAAGATAAAGTTTCAATTTGTCTCTGAAATATATCTATCACTCTCAAACTTAACTTTTAATTAAAATATATAAAATAAAATAATAATTCTTGTTAAAATATTTTTTTTAGGGAATTGTTAAAATATACTCCCTCCGTTCCAGATTAAAGCTCATTTCACACATATTAAGAAAAATGTATAAATAAAGGAGAGAGAAAAATAGTATTAAGTGTTTTTATTAAATATTGATGCATTCTCATAAATACAAAGTTGAATATATTGAATTGAGAGTGATGAAAACAATATTAATTAGAGTAATAAAGGGAAAAAAATAATTAATATTGTATTGGAAAGTAAATGACTTAATTATTTTGAGACACTTTTTTTTTTGCAATTGACTCAGTTATTATGGGACGGAAGGAAGAAGTATATTTTTTTTTTTTTTTAGGGAGGGAAAACTTAGTTAATATCTGTATTTTGATGGATTATTTTTTTACAAATATCCGTTTTTTAAACAATAATTCATTTGTTATTACTTGTTATGATTTTCATATAGTAATTCAGTAAGGAAAGAGCTGATTGAGGAAAGAATTACAGTAAATCTGAGAAACGAAATTAAAGATTTATGCTTTGTTGTCGGATAGAAAAAATTGAATATTTCTGACAGTATTACCTAATAAAAAGCATTGGAACGAAGAACAGAGTGAAAAGTCGACACTCGTTTTGGTATAGAAAGCCGAGTCAGATTATTTCTTCAAAAACAAAAGGCTCAGTCAACTTACCAATCCATGGAGCAACTTGTCGTTGACATATGTGTCGGCCATGACTGCTGCACCACATGATCGGTCTTCCAAGTCAACGTAAAAAGCGGTGCTAACAGCTTAAAACATCCACACACACACAGTAGAGCTTCTTGGAACATCTTTTTTATAAAAAGAATATAAATTTGTTGATAAAAATTGATGAATTTATATTATGATTTAGGAATATGATAGATCGGAGTTTTTGTTTAATGGTGTTGATTTGAGACTTTAGACTATATTTTTTTTCAAAATAACATATTCATTTTCCCCGATGCTAATGAAGATGGGTTAGTTTAGATTCTTAAAAAAAGAATCAAATTTTGTTGACTACTTTATCTTTTGTAAAAAGAAATAAAGGGTGTATTTTTATTTTTATTTTTGGTAGTGACAAAGGGTGTATTTAGTTGGACACTGTCTTAATAAAGAAAAATATTAAACACACATAAATGATAAAATTTAAAAATATATAATTTAGTTATGTTATTTAATATTATTTCTTTTTTAAATTTTATCATTCGTGTATATGTCTAAATAAATGTCCCTGTGAACTTAACTTGGTTGGTAAGGATAATGCATAATATATGTAAGGTCTGGAGTTCGAATCACAGACATCACAAAAAAAAATGGCCAAATAAATTTTATTTAAGGTTGTGACTATGAAAAAAAAATTCCATCCATAGTATGCTCTTCCATTGGCTTGTTAAAATAATTCTTTCATTTTATAAAAATTGATTTTTCGGTCCCCGTATTTAACATTTTCGGAATTCCAATCCCCCATCTCATTTTTTGGTATTTTTTTATGATGTGGCATATTTATTTGTGATGTGGCTGCTCTTACTAGACATATTTTTGCTAACATAGATATTTAATATGGTTTACTGAATGTCGATATCTTTTAAATGAATAGATCACATCATAAATTTTAGGAAAATACGGGGACCAAAAACCCAAATGATTCCTCCTTTGGTGGAGCTCATCAACTACGTGAGCCAATTTGCTTAGTTCAAATTATTTTTTTTTAAATACGAGGGAAATAAGTGCATTTAGGCCTAATTTTTTTAAAAGGAATTGTTTAAGCAACTTACAAAACAAATTATGTTGAAATAAAAGTCAACTTGTTATAGAAATAAATACACATTTTTCTATACAAAAATTTCCTCTTTTCATCTTAAATAATGTCTTAAAGGTATTTGTTAGCATTTTCCTTTTTAGTGTTAGAGGGTCATTTTAGTGAACGAGAGGTGAATGTGACAATGTGGAACTGTGATAGTTTCAAAAGTACTCCTTGTAGTGATGGCATAAATTCGAGTTTCCATAAATAGTCTTAGAGTGATCTTCAATATGATTTTATGAGAATCCTAACTAATTTTATATGGGTTCTAATTGCACATTCATATATAGCGTTGATTCCGAATATCGCGAGTCCTCATAGGCTTTTGAACTTTAGGCATATCTCTTTGGTAGAGTGTGTATAAGGTAGTGGCTAAGGTTCTTGTTGGCAGGTCGAAGAAGGTTATCGGTAAAGCTATTTTAGAATCTGAGTCAAATTTTGTGAAAGGTTGTTAGATCATATTGATGATATTCTTATGGGTAACGAGGCAATGGATTAGGCAAAAAAGATGAAGAAAGTCATTCTTCTATTTAAATTTGATTTTGAAAAAGCACGTGATGCAATATAATGGGAGTAATTGGAAGCAATGATGGTAAAAATGACATTTCCAGCAAAATGGAGGAAATGGAAGGCTTTCACTTGAGGGATGATCCTCATTTTAGAATTTCCCAATTACAATTTACATATGAAATATTCATTGTATAAATTATTAATATATTGTATATTATTTAGAGATAATTGAGGCACAAGTTAGATATACAATGATGTTGTCTTGAGCCTCAAGTATCTCTAACTTGGGCATCAAGTATCTTAGGCATCAAGTATATCTAACTTGTGCCTCAATTACCTCTAAATAATATACAATATATTAATAATTTATACAATGAATATTTTATATTCTAATATGACACATTGATTTTGTTAGAGAAAAGTTGGGCTTTATTAAGGTTAATTTGCATAAAATCTTGGAAGAGTTCCCTCTAGTGCTTAATTGTAAAATCTTGGCGATCCAAGATTTTTATCTTTTAGGAATGCTCTGGTAGATATAATAAGGAGACTCTTCATATGAAAGTATAAAATTTCATAAGTGAGTGGTTGTCTTTTGCTACTCCAAGTATTATTTCTAAAATTTAATCTTTTTTTAAATCTTTGTTATGGGGAAGAGTGAGGAAGTGTGTAATGTTCAATGGGACAGTGTATTATTAGATCGAAAGAAAGGTCGTTTAGGTTTGAGTAAAGTGTGAGAATTAAGTCTTTCGTTATTAGGTGAGTGGTGGTGGAGATTAAGGGTGGACATCATGGGGTTATGGTTCAAAGTTTCATCCCATCAATATTGCGTAAAGAGATGGTTGGTAAGAGATAAAGGTAATAAGGCGTCATTTGGTAGAAGAACTTGCAGATATTTAGGAATGAGGATGTTGTTGGAGTAAGCTCTAATAACCAATTTCTATTGATTATATTTGCTTTTGTATCACGAACTTAATATACAAATGTATGAGGCATTTCTTTAATATATTTTCCTCAAAGTAATAAAGTTCATAGAATAGCTGAATCAAACTCCATGTACTAATGGTGTTTCATTTATTAGAGCTAAAATTTCTTATGACGAACTTCTTGGTAGCAATCTTTTGTCTCTCCCCCCAATGTGAAGGTGTTCTTCGTGATTGTCGTGGTGTGTCTATTGCATCATTTTCTTGGAGTATGAGTAGGTGTTCTATGAATTATGCAAAGTTATCGGGAATTTACCATGGTCTTTTGATAGCCAAGCAGTGTGGATTTCAACAAGTCATTGTAGAGGGTGATTGTCTTTCCGCCATTAAAATTATCATAATCATAGATCGTGTAAGTTTTTAAGTGGTTTTCATCATTTGTTGTATTATATTAAAATGTATTATATCCCCTGTTGTGTGGCAGTTAAGGGTGTTCATGTCCAATTCAGTCCACTATAAATGGTAGTAACGGAATCGAAAAACCAAAAACCGAACAAAACCCAAACCCAAAAACTTAGAAAAAACCCAAATTTTAAATGGATTGGATAGGTTTTCGGTTCCCATAGTATAAACCGATCCAATCCAAGCCAAACCAAAATATTTATGATTTTTTTTATAAATTTTTCTTTAACTTACGATCATGTAACTATTTTCTAGATTTGTTTTTTAATAATATTGACTTTTTCCCTTCTTTTAAGAAATATTATTAATTTACGATTCTATAACTATTTTCTTTAATTTACTATTTTATTTTTTAATGTTTCTTTATTTTATACTTATTCATCTTTTTCGTAACCTTACCTTTTTAAAAGAAAATGAAAACCAAAAATTAATCCAATCCAAACCAAAAATTTTAGATAAGATTGAATTGGATTTGATTTTAAAACCAAATTAATTGGATTAACAAATAACAAAACCAAAGAGATTGGATCGGATGATTTTTTCTCTCAAAATAGAACCAATCCGCAAACATCCCTAGTGGCGGTAGCCTAACCAATAGCTTTTTATTTTTTAAAAGGGTCTTGCTAATTTGTGCCCTTTGTTAAAGATTCCATAAATGATAAATATTTATTACAAAACATTAATTTTTAGCCTCTAAAAGAATAAATTGGCACAATTTTTCTAAACAAAATTTTCACTTTAAATTTGTTTGTTAACATGTGCCCTAAAGAAACAAGTTAACATTTCCTTTTTTCTAAATTATAGTTTATCTTTTTGTTTTTAAATGGATAGTACATACTATTTTTTATGTAACAAACGGATGGAGAATATTTATTTTCAATATTTATATATTACTTTCTTTACACAAAATATCTATTATTATCTATAAGTCAATTTTTTTTTTGGATAGACGAAATTGCAAAATCATTATACACTCACACACATAAGTGGAGGTACCGGGGTTCGAACCCCGATCATGGCGTCCAGCCTAACAATTTCAACATTTTACCAGTTAAGTTAGGACTTGTGAACTCTATAAGTCTAATTTATAAAATAAAAAAATTTGAACAACTATATGCAAGGTTTAACTTTATATTGAACTGGAAAGACATGATTTACTGATATAAGAGATACTATCAAAGACATGATGTTTGTGTAGGGATGTTATCAAAGAACCCAAAAGATAGTCAATTTAATATTTATATATGACACTCTAAAAATACAGTCAATTTAATACTTATATATGACACTTTTAAAATAAAAAAAAACGTGCGATGCACGGGTCGAATTCTAGTTATGAATATTTTCTTCCTTTATATAGCACACGCATAGAGTACAAATATTAACACGTTCAATATTTTCTCCTTTGTCCTCCTATATATACCTCCCCAATCAAAACCTGTCTTTTCCAATTCACTAATCCACCCATTATGACTTCATATTAATTCATTCTTTCATTCATTTCTAGTCATAAAATTTAAATTTATCTTGACAAAGTAATTAACTATGTTTACAAATGAAAAACAAATTAGCAGAAGAGGAATACATCAAAACATGAAATCTTTCGCAGCAGTGTCAGTTCTCCATAATCTGTCTTTCTTTGCTCTCTTTCCCATTGTCTAACATCTGATGATGAGAAATAGTTGTCATTCATTGAAAATTGTAATGATTTTTTTACCGTTCGAGTTTAAAACGATTAACATAATTAAGTATATTCCTCACAATTGTAGCACTTGAATCGATATGTAATCAGTAATATGATTGTCGCGGCCTAGTACTACAGAGATTAATTAAAATGTGCTCTTCAAAGTGGTTTATACTTTTGGCATCTAACATTGTTTATCACTAATTTACATATTAATAATTTGGGCACCAAATCCCCTGATTGCAAATAAGATGGTTTTCAATGCTAAAGAATCAAGTATCTCAGTGCACTGTGGTGTCTTGGAGATGGTGGTTTTGAACTTTTGGCTTTTGAAGTTTGAACTTATTATTAATAATCAGAAAGAAGTTGTGTTCAACTCATTCTAAGTTGTTGAATATTAAATGCAATTATTTGTAAAAAATTTAGACAAGCGTGATTATGATTATCATTGTTAGTGTGACCAGTGCCCTTAAGGCATAAGGTAAGGAACATAACATAGTAATTTTTTGTTGGAATGTGCATTCAATTTACTTTTTGAATTTATAATAACTAGAGTGCACAAAATTTAAGGGAACATTTCTATTTTTGGGTTTCTTATCTTGTGCCCTAAGGACACAAGTTAACATGACATTGTTTTAAAAAGAGTAAAATGTAGTTGAATATTAACCATGGTTAGATGTCATCATTTAGTTGTGAAAAGTAATTTTTAGACAACAATTACCCTCCATTTAGACACGTGGCAGACATAGAAGCAAGGGCATTAAAGTGTTTTTCACATGGTCTTCCTTAGAGCACAAGATAAGGAACTTAAAAGTAAAAATGTTTCCTTAAATTTTGTGCATTCTAGTTATTATAAATTTAAAAAGTAAATTCAATGCAAACATTCCAACAAAAAATTATTATGTTAGGTTCCTTCTCTTATGTCTTAAGGGCACAAGTTAACATTTCCTATAAAACAAATATAACAATCAACCATTTTCTCTCTTTTCAATATTTCCACCGACAACACTCTATCTCACAGCTGTACTTTCTTTTGAATACACATTTGGGAGGTAAATTTCAATTTCAAATTTTAAATTGCAATTTCTCTTCTATATATATCATTCACTCATTTAATACTCCATTATTCTAAAATTATTCTCTCACCTTTGTTTTTCTCTTCTTTCTTCTTATTCTTAAAAACATATTTTCATCTTCTCCATTTCATGTTAACTCCATTTTGTTTTCTTCTTGATGCAGAAAAATTGTTCTTACGGGAAGCTAAAAAAACATCATTTCCTCTTCACAAAGGTATGAAGATCAAGATTTAACTCATTTATTTAATGCAATGTCTTTGTTTCTTTTATCATTCATATCATATTGTTAACAAAATACATTTTTATTTTTAGATTCATTGACAAAATACAAGTACCTAAATTTTAAAAGTGGGTAACAACGTAAATTTTAGTAGCTTGTAGTACTGAAATTGGTTAATGACATAAGCAAGTTTTTGTGTTGCCAAAATTGATGATAAAAAAAAGATCATAGGCACTTATAAAAGATTCAAAATTAGAAATAATTGATAAAATTTAAGTAAAAAAAATCACTTTTTGTTGTTTTAATAATGTGTTAAATGCACAATTTTCAAGATAAATTTTCTATTTTAAACTTTGTAACAAATGTCATTAGAACATACAAAACACTAGATAGCATTTCTCATAAAAGAATATAAAAAATTTGGCAACAAAGAAACATTTTGCACCGATGCGTAAACAATGTATCTCTACCCAAAGAAGTTTTTTTTTGTGCTACTAAGTGTTGAGTCTATAAGAGCACCGTGCGACAAAGAATGATGTCTCAACATGAGAATCATCTCAGTCTCAGTCGTTAATCATGGTCTTCGTTTATCATCCATTAATGACTATTGCATCTAAGGTCGTGCATCCAATAATGAACCCAAAGAAGTTTGTGATTTCAAACGACTATTGCATCTAACTAAATTAATTGGTTATTGACAAGGTTTGAACTTAATTTGTAGCTTCCCCCTCGAGAGTTGTTTCAATCTTCAGAATATGGGGGAAGTGATTACTGCACATTATTTTAAACCACATCTAAAGTAACTAATATCCCCATAAAACGAAAATAGAAACAAATGACAAGAGAACCATACTTTATGCTTGATTTATTGAGAGTTGTTATTTTTATAAGACAAACATCATATGTTTACTTCTACATTAGCCGATGTCGGACTCACTCACATAACATTTCTCTTTTTCTCCTTTGTCTTACGCCTACACAATCAAAACCTGTCCAACCCCATTCACTAATCCACCAATTACAACTTTATATTTATTCTTTATGTCATTGATTTCTAATCCTAAATTTGATTTTCATAAATTAATAAACTATATTTTTACAAGTGAAACAAATTTGGCAGAATTGGACAAAGTTCAAAATTTAAAATCTTTCACACCACTCTCAGTTTTGCATAATATGTCTTTCTATGCTCTTTTTCCCATTTTCTAACATCTGATCTGATGATGAGAAACATGGTTAACATCATCCACATTGTCACTTTATCATGCCAAATTGCAAATTTGATTCTCTTTATTTTTTTTTAGACTCTAATGCTTTATACACCAATGTTGTTTAGGCTCCAATATTTTTGAGGGATTCCTAGCATGCTTTGCTATACCTTTTTTTTCCTTCTGGAGAAAAAAATATCCCTCAAACTCGTAAAGCATGCTAGGAATCCCTCAAAAATATCCCTGAAATTGTAAGTTTCGTCAATTACCCCCCTAAAATTAACAAAATTTCAATTACCCCCCTGAAATTGCATAACGTTAATCAATTTACCCCCTCCGTCAAATTTTTCTGTTAACTGTTTACGGTTATGATCAAATACCC
>Ga0228711_1002190_pt1 | contig 29813 bp, 16 predicted proteins | sample MedpolnodulmetaG_2_FD_177996 | JGI IMG/M metagenome (GOLD analysis project Ga0228711, IMG submission 177996) | Root nodule microbial communities from Medicago polymorpha collected in Santa Monica, California, United States - brown nodules | ecosystem: Host-associated > Plants > Roots > Nodule... | reverse complement strand
GAATTTGATAAAAAAAAAAAAAAAAGATGTAGAATTCACCAATAAAAGTGATAAATATATGCTTGTTATAAATATTGAAAACAAAATATTAGAGTGACTGTTGTTAACATTGTGCTTTAAATTCGATATATATTTTCTTATATTAATGGTTCACATATGAAATTGTGTCTAACATGGACAAGTAAAATAATCTTGCCTTATGTGCAAATATTTTTTTTTACTATTAAACATTTAATTGTATCATATCTCATTTAATTTAATAATGTAATTTATTATTTTAATGATGAAAACAAATTTGTGTATAATTGAAGATTTATCTCACTTTTACACCATATAATTAACCAAAGTTGGATGGATACATCCTTTAATAATTTTTTTAATATGGGTTGGATGGTAAAAAAAACCAAACTAAACAACAATGTCATCTTTTCTCTATAAAAAATGTCATCTTTTTAGCTTAGTTAGGAAAGATAAAAATAAGAAAAATAAAAAATTAATGGCTTTGATCGACCCACTATCGGTTTTATCCATGTAATTTTTGAAAAATATACTAGTAAAATTTAAATAAGTATTATCTAATTTTAAAATTAATAAAAGTTTATTTAAATATGTAAAACTTAATAAAAAATATATATATTTAGAATTTTTTTTAAAATTTTAAATGTTTATAAATTATTTTGTCAAAAAAAGAGAGTCTATAAATTATTAATCTGATAAAATGCACCATTACACTTGATAAAATGATAATTCTGATAAATTAATATACTACTTAAATAGCATAAAAATGAAATGATTGAATAAAGCAACAAAAAAGGAAATGGATCAAGTATACCCATCAGTCCGCAATGGTAGGGTTGGACTTAACAATGTCAAGGACAATAGCAAGTGGGTCGGTCCCATCTGACCATTTATGTAATTGAGTTGATCTGACCTGAGAAAGATTGACAAAACTATCTCATTTGACGACTCTAAAACTAGGGTCGACAATGTGACCATCTCATATCAGTGTGGATAGTCGTTAGATGAATATTTTGTGAATCTATCGTAGATAATATTATCAAATCTATCTTACAATAACGAACTTTGTTGTCATTCCACCAATTTGAAGTTATTTGTGTGTTTGCTCTTAATTCAATTTGATATATTCTTGTTCTAGTCGGTATTTTAAACTTCTCAAATAACCCAACAAAGAGTTAATGCATTGATGTGTATGTCAAAAGATTTAGAGTAGACTTATAGTGCATTATCAATGCTTCAAATTTTACTCTATTTCAATGTGTTTGAAGGATGTATTTAAATATTTAAAAATGTGGTTAAAGGATGTTATTTAAATATTTAAAAGTTGACCAACACCTTATAAGAATATATAATATATAGTTATTGAATTAACTCATAGAAAGAGATTTTTTTTGATAAAATACAAAATCTAATCTAGATCATATACTTATATACACGGCATAAAATTGTTGTCCGAATCTTGACAAAAGATTTTTATTTTATTTTTTACAAACAAAAGAAAATTGTTGTCCAAATAACATTTTTTCTTATAAATGTTAATAGAATATAAGCAACTTTAAAATTTCAATTCAATCCTTAAAAAAAAAAAATCAATTCAATGTTGATCATACATATACAATTTATCAATCCAAGGAGCTTGAATGTGACCACTTCTAGCAGTATATGACTGATTGACTCATGCAAGCATCGTGGACAGTTGACATCTTTTCTGCATCTGTAGTAATAATATTTCTGACGCAGAAGTAAAAGCTTTTTCTTCTCCATGGACTATATGCTCCATGCTTTGGAGTAAGATTTTTCCCATGTCTGAGTTATCTTAATAGAGAATTTCAAAAAAATAAAATAATAATCTTACCCGGTTAAAAATGATACGGTTACCTCTTTCAAAAAAAAAATGATACGGTTACCTGTACCTGTTTATTTAGAAATGGATTGACCAACTCTAGAATTATGTTTGTGACTATCACTACTTCTTAAGTTGTACAATGCCACAACAATACAATCATATAATTAAATGCATAATAATTTGCTGTAATCGTAGTTATTATTTGCAAATTATACTCCACACATTTGGAATTTTCTTTCACAAACCGTACATATAGTAGGTATATACAGAAAATATAAAGCGTGGATGAATTTGATCCAAATATTTGCTCTTGATTTGTACAACATATATAATTGATCAGTGCATCGTTTGGTAAGCATCAATACGTTGCACGAGTTATCTAAAACTAACCCCATTCACTTTTTCTGTCATTCTTTTTCTACTTTACTCTGTAAAAAAACAACAGAAAATTGACTACAAGCAAACCTCCACACGAGGTGCATCAGCACCGCACGCTCAGCACCATATATGTCTCATAGTTAGTGTGTTTGATGTGGGCACTTTAGTGATATAGAATCGGATAACATCAGTGATATTGGTCAGCCTCAATATTATAAGTGATTTTCTTTTTCTTCTCTCTTTTAGAAGGACTGTGACATTGTGATTGATCAATGTCATCAATATTACTCAATTCTATGTCACTCAAATGCTATTTGTTTGATGTACGTCATAATCAATTTACGAGGTATAGTTTTTAAAAAAAAGAAAATGCTAACAAGTTCATTTTGAAAAATTACGATAACTCATGGTGATTTTGATGTTTATGTTTGATTCTACTTTTGATGGGATTAGAAATAATTTTGAGATGTAAAATTGATCATGATATGTTTAGTTGTTATCTAGTTGTATTTATTATGTCATTGATTCTATTTGAAGCCGTGATTTATAACTTTTGATTTTCACATTTAAATTTATAGTTCAATTCAGTTCAGTATTCTATCCAAATAAAAATCATTTTGACCAAAGTCAATTCTTCAAAATGAGTTCTCCAAACATGTAATTCATCTAACCAATCTCTACCACGTGACCACACCCCTCTTAAAACCAACCACGTGCCAATACTCATCCCCTCACGTGACAGTTTAAACCCACTTCAATTTTTACCTCCTTACACTTGAACATAAATAAATACGACACAACCACCCTCTTCAATTCACTCCAAAACTCATAACACTTTCTCTCTCAACGCATTCAATTTCAATACAAAGTACACTCAACAACAACAAGAAAACTATTTCAATTTCTATGATATTTGTTCCATCATGTTAGAGAGTGGTAGTGGACGTGATTCTGGAATGAGTTTAGAAACATTAAACTCCAACACACAGCGAACTTCATTAAGCAGCGGCAGTGAAAGCATTTGCAGCACCAGCTTCAGCCGTCTCTCCTTCGACCTCCTCCCATCCTCCTCACCGGAATCTCTCTCAATCAAACCTCACCGCTCCTCCGACTTCGCCTACACCGCCATCCGCAAATCCGGCCTTACCTTCCGTGACTTCCATCTCCTGCGCCGTATAGGCGCCGGCGATATCGGCACCGTTTACCTCTGTCGCCTCCGTGACTCCTCCGCAAATGAACTCCTCTACGATGATAACACTTCCTTCTACGCCATGAAGGTTGTTGATAAAGACGCTGTTGCTCTTAAGAAAAAGTCTCATAGAGCGGAAATGGAGAGAAAGATTCTTAAGATGCTTGATCATCCTTTTCTTCCTAGTCTCTATGCTGAATTTGAAGCTTCTCATTTCTCTTGCATTGTTATGGAGTTTTGTTCTGGCGGAGATTTGCACTCTCTCCGTCACCGCCACCATCGCAACCGCTTCTCTCTTTCCTCAGCAAGGTATTTAATATAAATAAATGAAGTCAAATATTTTAAAAAACTAAATTAAATAGTAATATGACAGAGTAGGTTGTTGACTCATATTGTTACAGGTTTTATGCGGCTGAAGTACTGGTGGCATTGGAGTATCTGCACATGTTAGGAATAATCTACAGAGATCTAAAGCCGGAAAACGTGTTGGTCAGATCAGACGGTCACATCATGCTCTCGGATTTTGATCTCTCGCTAATTTCCCACGCAATCCCAGCCGTTGAATCATCACCAGACATTTCCCTTGATGATCCACCACAAGTTACCTGCACTCGCCCACGTTCCATTTCAACTCCCTTTGCCTGTCTTTCAAAGCAACTTTTCCGTTCTAAAAAGGTTCAATCATTTCAATCAAACCGGCTTTTTGTAGCTGAACCGGTGGAAGCACGGTCTTGTTCATTCGTTGGAACACACGAGTATGTTTCACCGGAAGTAGCTTCAGGAAATTCACATGGTAACGCTGTTGATTGGTGGTCGTTTGGAATATTCATCTACGAGATGGTGTACGGTAGAACACCGTTTGCGGGCCCTACAAACGAAGCAACGTTGTGGAACATTATTAAGAAACCTCTATGTTTTCCTACACCCACGCCTTCAAGTGCGCTTGAAATGCACGCGCGGGATCTAGTGTCACGTTTACTTAATAAAGACCCGAGCCTTAGACTCGGATCAAAACGAGGTGCGGCTGAAGTTAAGTCGCATCCCTTCTTTGTAGGACTTAATTTGGCGTTGATTCGGATGGTGACACCGCCGGAAGTTCCTGGATTAAGAAGGCAGAAAACGACGCCGTTAAGTAACGGTAGTAGAAGTTCCGGTAGACAGCAACCAGCGTCGTCTTTTGATTACTTTTGAGAATCTAACGTTGGCCGGTTTTTGCGCCACGTGTACGGTCGGTGCCTCTAGATGTTTTTTTAAGATAATAAAATGGCGGATGACGTATATAAATATGTGTATATTTATTCAAGCTGCCTTTTTCTTTTTGTACTTTTTTATTAATTAACTAAAATATTATTATAGATTTAGTTTTAGTATAGTTTATATTCACCTTCATCTGCATTATAATAAGGTTTTTGAAAGGCGAAAAGAAAGGATTTTATTTTATATAAGATCAATGTTTGAAGTAGGATTGTGTTATGGTGTTATGATTGTATATGAGTATGATGGCATCGATCGCAATAGGCGCCTTCAAAAGCTGAATTTGGGGCTGCTGTCTTTCCTATTATGGAATGGTTGAGTAGGGTGGAAGAGGACGGTGTAGAAATAAATAACTTGACATTACTAAATACGGAAGATTCCTAGCTTAATTTTTCATCATCGTGCTTTGAGATTCACACAGACACGGAGGGGAGGGAGGCACAAACACAACTAGGCTTGATTTCAGTTCCTATCTTTACCAGCTCACATAATGAATAAAAAAAACAGTAAATTATAAGTAATAAGTTTGTATCAATTTAATTTTTGTTTTAACTTTTTAAAAGTTAATTTATTATTTCTCACCATTTTCGAATACATTAATCAATGCTTAAGGATATTCTATAACATTACCTCTTAGATGATGATAGACACAATTTCATCCTAAAAACTAATTTAAAAGATGAAAAACATTCAAACATATTTTATACATCTAAGAACTTGGAAATATGAACAACATGAGACTCAAAACAAATTTTAAACAACTTTAACATTTAGAACATTCTCTACTATTTTTCTATTATAGTTTATATGTCATTTCCTCGTATTTTAAAGTCGGTAATGTTGTGATAACTTTTCAATGTCGCGGCATATCATAATTTTTTTTTCTTTCTGAGATGCATCTGAGGTTAATTCCTCGTATTTTAAAGACGGTAATGTTGTGATAACTTTTAAATGTCGCGGCATATCATAACTTTTTTCTTTCTTTCTATGCATATGAGGTTAAAACTGATGTATATAAAAGATCATGTTATAAAATAAACTAAAAGTACAAGATTAAAGAAAAAGATGATGATGAAAGCCTTTTGTATTATTCACAAGTGTGTCTTTACACTACAACACGAGTCCTATTTATAGGACACAAGATAGGTAAGTGAGTGATCAAGGTTATAGGATGGTTATAGGATGGTGGAAGACTAATGATAGACATCCACTAAAGTAATTTATTTATAACTAATCTTAATAAACTTGATATATATGTGGACACACTATTACCTTGAATTACTTTAATTTTTCTTATTTATGCCTAAACATATTTTATTAAGGGTTCATGTTCAATTAAGTATTTCCTTTTTAACAATTGAAAAGAATTTTGTTTACTTGTTAATAGTCAATAATGCCAGTGTTTGACAATGTGGAAAATAAAAATGGCATAGACAGAGTCATTTATTGGAAATTGAGCTGCTACCTGCTTTCGGCTTTTCAGGCCTAAAAACCTCTTCAACACACGATAGGGCTGTGCCTATGTGTGGTAGAGTAGTTAGCTAGCTAGAAATGAAGTGGTAAATATATCGATAATACTTGGATGACATTGTAGTTAGTGACATTATCAATCACAGTGTTACAAGTGTACAAAACAACAAAAAAATCTTGTGAAAGAAAAAGAAGAAAGTCACATGTAACATTATAGTTGGCCAATGTCACTAATTTCACCAACCACAATGTCGCACAAGTGGTACCCTAAATATACATATTCCATATTGTTAAATGTTAAATACTCCTCTTTATTCCACATACCATGTTCCTTCTTAGTTTAACATTATATCAAAGTTAGGCTCTGTGATATTATTATTAGGATAAATAAAAGGCACATTTCAAAAAGAAGAATTAAATAGAAGGCCAATGTTGGTTTCTGGTAGCATTATTTGCCAACAACTATGTTCACATCAACATTTCTTAATTATTTCTTTTTAACCTTGGATTATATGTGGGCACATTATTACCGATCAATTTCAATAAAATTTCAGCATTTTCACATTGTTGATGGTCTTATATTTGTAATTTGAAACTACAAGTTGGTGAATTAAGCATTGTTCATAATTGCTCAATATAATACAAGTAGGTTAACTAAGTATTTAAACTTCCTTTATAACACTTTACTAGCTCAATATTTATGCTAAATGAATCTTTATAAATGAAATTATTCATCACATGGTGATAGTATTTGGCCAAGATGTGCGATTCACGTAAAGAATTGCAAGACTTTAAGAGAATATGTTTTGACATGTCACAACATGCATTGTATATATATAAATAAACATATACCACTTTTTACAACTTGTCAATGATGCGTTTCTTAAAATATATAACAGCATGTTAACCCAAGAATCGATACCTACACCCCCAGCTCATTGAAATTCTACGTTTCTCTACTTTCAAATGCCATTTTCAACCTTTTAGTCTTTACAGATATGTGCATGGAACATTATACTCTTCATTTTAATGTCATTCTCATCTATAGAGCTGATTCAATTCTTTTCTTTTGTTTCCTTTTTTTCTTTGCCCATGCTTTAGAATGTCTCCAACTTTGTTTGATCTGCTTTTGTATCAGACAGGTCTCTTAACCAAACAAATAACTAATGCTTCTAGAAACTGTTCCGAGCTTCAGTAGGAATTAGGAATCCACTTTTGCATGCTTGGACATCATTTTACCACTCATTTACATTGAGTTATATTAAGCTAATTGATGATTAATATTTTTTATTCAACTCTAATTTGATAAACAAGTAATTCACAGCCTTATTTTTTGTTATAATTCACAGCCTTAATGTTCGATACATATTGATCCGAGGTGGACCAAGAACGGTGGTTAAAGTTGGTGAGAGCACGGCCGATGATGGTGATCGAGTTCATCGGCGGCGGTGGTGTTGTACATGTCAAATTAAACAAAAATATTGTACATTGTTGATTTTTTGTGAACAAGTGTAAGATTTATTTTAGTGTCCCTAATATTATTTCAAAATCTTAAAAGGTCAAATCAAAATAAACATCTCTGATTTGTTGTTTTATTTGTGAAACTATGAACGAGAAATTAGGCACGTATGCTAAAACTGTTTAAACACATTAAAAAAAAGTATACGGTACACATCAACACAGTCCAAGGTCTAAGGCATCAGAATAATTATTGAAATTGACCTTCAAAGAACATTTTTCTAGTCTTCGCATACTAATATAAAAAGGAAAAAGTGCATGAAGTTGCAAAATATGCACTTCTAAGTCCTTCTTTCAAAACAAAAGAAAGTCCTTATGTTAATATGAATTCGTTCATTGATTGTTTTCAATTCTCCCCCTTTGTTTCCACTTGCTTCCATCCCTGCCAAACAGATCATAGATCCCAAAAATATGCCAAACACATTTTGTTGAACCAATTTAAAAATATTTTTTGGTTTGAATGTCGACTAAGTAACTTTTGATAATTTTATATAATTTTTTTTATATAAATACGGTTGATGTGTTACATGTGTAACAATGGCTGGTGAGAAAAGGGAGGTAGCTGTGACTTTGGTAACTGGGCTTGAAGTTGAAATCGTTACAAGAAGCCCAAAATATTGTACATGGATACAAGTGTTTTGTGATGACTTTTGCTCGTCAAGTCTAATATTATAACGCTGTCTTTAGGATACTATTAATATTTATTTATGTAGTAAGTTTTTGTCTAGAATCCAAATAATTAAAAATATAATGATTTTTATTGGGATGTTATATAAACATCTATTTTTTAATTTAGTTTGGTTCTATTCTCATTTCAATGGGACAGCTACGTTGATCCTTTGTCGCCATTTAAATGAATTAGTTGACCTTAATTTCCACCGACATGAACCAAGCATGTCAACAAATTGCTCATACCTATTATGATTATATATGACGCAAACTATGTTAGGTTGGAAACAAAACTATATTAGTTGACTATTACAAGTATTGGAGCAAGCAAGGATAAGAATCGATATCATGCTCTTACTTGTCTAGTAACTGCCAACTAGAGTAAATAAAAAAAAAAATCCATTCTCTTCTTTTTTATTTGTCACTTTCATAGATTTTATTTATTTATCATTTTTAAATTTCAATGTTATATTGAGTATTTCTTTGTCTAACGTAACATCAATTATTATTTTGTTAATAATACTTTTAAATATTTATTGTTTAGAGATAAATATGTTAATAAATGGTTACATTAAAGGATTGCAATATGATGTGGATCCAATAAGGATTCACCATAAAAGGATCTCTGACCTTAGTGTAAATTTCTTGAATGAGATAGAAAATCTAAGAAAGTTAACCAAACTAGGAATAGAAAGAATACATAGAAAATGAAATTAATGAGAAATGAGAATAATGATCGCCACATTCAAGATGAACGATAAGATTGAATCGCGGATCCGCTACAAGAATAAGATGCTCTTGTTAAGGATCTAAAAATGATTCATCTAAGAACCTAGAAAAGCAATTATAAGTGCCCCTTCAATCAAAGATGGAAATATCAAATTGTGTATTAACCACCTAAAAAACGATAACAAGATTTATTTATTTTGAAGACAAAATTGTTATTTATACCAACACATTGGCCATCACCTAAGGCCCGATAAGCAACTAGAAAAACTAGAAAAATTAGGAGGTTTATACAACTCAAATAAAAGCAATCTAAATTTTAAAACTAAACAATTATTACAAACAAGATTCAGTAAAGAAAGGTAACATATCGGTCCTCATCACAATCTAAGAAGTCAAAGAGCCTAATGTTAAGCTTGTAGGGTTTTAGTCTTTTCTTGTTCTGTAAGAGCGTTGTTCAGAATTCTTTATTTATGACTTCTTGTTGCTTTGTAGTCTGTAATATATGTTTTGTTTTTTTTAGATGTGCACCGTTGTTAGATTAGACTAATCCTTAACTCAGGAGAAAACACTAAAAAAACCATAATATATTAGTCAATATGGTCCCTGATATTAGTTTTGAGCGTTAAATATCAAAAAAAAATTGAACTAGCCTTTGTTTTTTTTTTTAGACAAATAATAGGTGATGTGACATTAGATATCATTTTGACATGTTATTGGTTGATTTTTAAATCCCTAAATTCTCAAATTCTAAAACTACCTTCTTACTCTTCTTCAATTTAAAATCCCAAATCCTTATTCTTCTTACCTAAATCATCTTCTCTTCATTGCATTCAATTGATTTTGATGATGACTGGTGGTGGTGCAAACAGTTGTTGTTCTTGTGTTTGGGAGATTGTCCAAGTTCTGTGACTTAAATTTACTTTTCATTTTACATGCTTTTGCTCTGTGTCTGATGTATTGTTCTTTATTGTTTGTGTATGTGTTGAATGATAAAGAATGAAAACCGTCCACATGATTATATAGACTAGACAGTAAAACCATAGGTGTAATGGTTGAAGCTGCCAATATCAACAAAGCTTGAAACAATATTCTGGAAATGACATTATAAATTGTATTGAATTAAATTGAAATGTAAATAGTTGTGGTGCTTTACTTTAGTATTGAATAACAATGAAATGACCGATACTGAGATTCAACTGTACCTGTGCAATTTCAGACCGGTAAACGTAAAGTTTAGTATATCGCTTGCAATTTGTTAGTATGGTTTTACCATGATAAACATCTAAAAAAAACTAAGATACTATTTGAACCACCACCCATCATCAAAATTGATTGAATGCAATGAGAAGGTGGTTTGAGAATTTAGAAATTTAGGGCTTTAAAATCAATTGATAACATGTCAAAACAAGTCTCTATGTCACATCACCTCTTAATTGTCTACAAAAACATATCGGCTCAACTTGTTTGGATACCTAATGTAACTAACGTCAAGGTTTGGGGTAGAAATGAGTCAAGTCGAGTCGAATTTGTCTGAGCTCGACTCAACTCGATAAAAATTTGTTTGGTTTCAAACTCGACTCGAGTTCAAAACAAACTTTTTTTTAACTCAAGTTCGGTTCATTTAAAGTTCACGAACATATTGATTCGAATCGTTATAGGGGTGGCAAAAAAATCCGTACTAGAGGTATCTGCGGATAAAATCTGTCACGAACACGGGGCGGATAGCTAAACGGGTATCCGCGGGTAAAATAAATGGGTATTTAACTATCCGTTTCTTTATGGCCACAGACACGGATTTAACTATCCGTTTTGCAAATAAATGGGTGTTTTGACACGGATATAAGCAATAGTTCTCATTACACAAAAAAATATAAATTTTCAAGTTTGAGGGGCATTTTGCACATAAGTGCAAAACTTCAGGGGTATTTGCAGAACGTCATATTCACCAACAGAAAAATTTGACGGAGGGAGTAAATTGACTAACATTGTGCAATTTTAGGAAGTAATTGAAGTTTTGTTAATTTTAGGGGTAATTGACGAACCTCAAATAAACTTACCTTTCACTTTTCACCCCCAAACCGTAACCCTAGTTGAACAACGATGTCAATCTCTCTCAAAACCGCAGACGGCGTCGTTTTCGAAGCAACACCATCTCTCACCAAGAACATGAAAGCCATTCGAACCATCATTGACGACTCCGACGCCGACGTCTCCGTCATTCCTCTCCTCAACGTCTCCTCTTCCCACATCGACAAGATCATCGAGTACCAAACACTCTCCGACGACGGCAAGGTGAAGGAGTTTTCCGTCGAGAATCTCAACAACGATGATTTGAAGGACTTTCTTTTTTCTGTTCATTACTTGAATATGGAGAGTCTTTTTGAGCTTTTGACTGAGGCTGTTGCGGATCGGATCAAGAATAAGAGTGTTGGTTATGTGAGAAAGTATTTTGGTATTGGGAATGATCTTACGCCGGAGGAAGATGCGGCGATTCGTTTGAAGAATAATTGGACTTTTGATGGTGATGAAGTTGAACCTGAAGAGGAGTGAAAATCTTGAATTTCAATCTTTATTAAAGAAATTAGGCTTAAACCCTAACGTAATAGAATATGAAATTAGCTTTTTTTATTTTATTTTGGGATAAGATGTGATGGTTTGAATTGATTAAGAAAGGGTTTCTATTTTATATTTTACTACTAGTATTTTATTCTCGTGTTTAAAGAATTTAAAATCGAGCATATGGTATATTATTGTTGGTTGCTATTTGCAATAAACCCTAGTTTTGTTATGAAATTGGACTAGGAAATTATTAACCTGGTTATGAAATATATAATCACAATTGTGAAATTGAGCCAATTGCGGTAGAAATTATGAACTAAACTCTAATCACAATTGTGTTTCTTGATTAATCTTCATGGTTGTTCCTCCCCGGATCAAGCTAAATTGAAAGAAGAATTGTGAAATTGAATAAGAGTAAAACCCAACTTAATTGCAATTTTTATTTGTTATTTCAAGCAAGTCGCTTACTTTATCATAATTCGGAAATTGTTACTCTATCCTTTGTTGTTTGTTTCAGTTGATTCTGGCTTCACATAACTAATTAGGCTTCACTTGTGTGGATTTTGTTATGATATAACAAGGGTCAATGAGGTGGTTTTTAAATAACCAGACAGTTGAGAAACAATTTGATCCAGTTGTCTAAGTGGTCGGACTAGAGATGTTGCTTATGAAGACTATATATGTTGTGATGGTTCCTGAAGACAGTGAGGCAAAGCAGGATCTTTGGCCAGTTCTACACCCTTGTAAGTATTCAAAACATGAGTACTACAATGCTAATTACTTGAATAATGTTGGATCTTTAAACACAACAGTATAACCTCAAATAAACTATAATTCATTTTCATTGGATATAGTCTTGGTGCATGGGAAATGCCAATTCTTTTGTGCTTAGTAGTTCTACTGATGTGCTGGTGTGTTGCGGCTGCCGGACTTGTCTTGTTATATTCTTGATTGAGGCAGATGATTTACAGCGTTTTCTGTCTTTCTGCTGCATATATTTTGCTTCATTCTTAGTTGTAACAAGTTCTGGTAGTAGCTTTGTGGTGTATCCTAGAGATGCATTGTGTGTCTGTTTAAATTAATGTCTGGATTGGCATCTCTCTTTGGTGTGCTTTCACCTTGTAGTTAATACTTAATTACTCTTGGATTGGTATTGTACAAAAAACAATATATAGTTTTATAGTTCAACTTTCGAGCAAATGATAGGATGAAATATCTACAATCCTTTATAGAATGTTGATAGAATTTTCTAACTGTGATGTTGGGTTTGAACATTTTAATAAAATCCTGTATATATGATATACGTGGCAACCTTTATGTTTAAATTTGTACTGTAATGGTCCTCAACAATGAGAAGTGACACTTAAATAATGTTGCACACTGTCTGCAAGTATTTACTCAATTGAATAGGTCGGGATCCTTGAGAATGCTGTAACTTGTTTGTATCGAGATGCTTGAACAGAAGTTGATTGGGTTTATTCTAATGCGACTTTGATCAAATATATAATTAAATAAATCTATATGGAGAGTTTAAATCTTCACAATCGGTGATAAATTCCTAAGCAAATATGAATGAGTTGAAGCCATATTGATTCTAATATTTTTCAATCGAATGTGGGCATGCATCTAATTATATCGGAACCTTTAAAAATAAATCTAATTATATCGGAAGAATGTGAATTGCAATTAGGTCCCAACAATTTAATTATTCGAGCCGAAACCTAAGTTTTTGAAGCCAAGTGTGCTAGAATCTGCAGAGCAAGGGTAAAAAATTCTATGAACAAGTTTTCATTTCATTCTCCTTGAATTGGCCAAACGAAAAAAAATAACGTTATTTTAAAAAACGGGACATGATTTCACAAAGATGATTTTGGATGACCGGACATCACCGTGATTTTGTCAATCTCACCTCTCATCTAAACATGACAACATGACAGATAATTACTAGTCACTAGTCTAAGTGTCGAGGGAGGATGACTTTAATACTGATTCCCAGAGGTTTACAATCACGAAAGGTTCAACAGTTCCATGACCAACTATACACAATCGCATTGAAATAAAAAAATAATGACGTTATGTTGTAGTATTAGTTATTTGCATCCCAAAATTTACAACAATGTTTTTTGGCTGGATAGCCCTTCCATGTCTGAAGTACACCTAGAAACATTATGGAACAGAACCTACATTAACAGACAATAATAAAGCCTTCACTTCGTAAAGTTTGATCTCTTCTTGTTTTTGTTTTGGTTGGGGGCTAAAAAAAAGTATAGCAGCTAAATGTGAAGAAAAGATATAACCTATCTGGTGAACATGTATACGACTATGAGAAAACTACTCTCTTCACAAAATGGCTACATCAGTACAAAGAGACTGATGAACAAGTGCTCCCTTTACACCTCAAAAATGCCTCAACCCTCATAACTAAAGAATAATCCTGAAAGCTCAGATTAAATGAGGAATTCGCCAAAATCTGCTGCAGAATGGAGACTTTCAATGGCAAGCAAAAAATATACATCTATCTACCTGTTTAAAGGTTCTAACTGGACTTCCATTCTTGCAGAAGCCTGTGACTCTTTATTTGTTGAAAGTGGAATTGTTGGACTCAAGAGATCAATGGAATCATCTTCCTCATTGCCAAGCACCCAATTTCCTCTTCCAAATATCCGATCCCGTGCTCGCTGCTTCTCGCGGTATTCGAAATAAGCAATACTCAATGCACCTACTAAGAACCAAATTATCATTGCCCAAGTGAGTCCATGGACGTTTTCCAAAGCATATCTGTCTCCCAAATGCTTCATGCCAGTAAAAAGTGCTGCAATGCCAACAAAAATGGCAGATCTGCCAACAATTATGTGCAAATATTCCCAAATTATCCTTTTAAATGTTGGCTGCTCCCCATTTGATGGTTTTGGGGGCCTGAGGAATGCATTAGCTGGTTGTATGCAAGCCAAAACTATTGCAGCAATTCCAAATTTAACATGTGTTGAGCTAACATGAAAACCGCGAAGCTCAGCAACCGCAAAAAGAAGTGCAAGAAAAATTATTGCTAACCCTGAGTATTGCAAGTAAACATGAATTTTGTACCAATTATCACCCTTCAAATGTTTCAAGTACCTGGCTGCCAAGATACCTCCAGGAAGCAAGATACCCCATGCAAGAAACATCATAAAACCATGCACGGCCAAAACTGGAAGTAAATCCTGCTCTGCTTCTGCAGAACCACGCATCAGCTGAACAAGTATAGGTCTGCTACTAGTTACAGTATGCTTATTCCTTTCAGTAAGATGTTCATTACTCCATCTACTACCCATTGCCCATATGACTTTAAGTGGAGTTGTGGGATCAATGATGTTGTTACATTCTGGCCTCTTGCCCCTACTACAAGATGGAACCAAGGGACGTGTAAATTCCAATGTAATCATGCCGTTTTCTGTTTTGCATCTCACATGTGTGAGATTCTCCTGTGTAAGATGTATGCTCGAAGCATCCTGTCCATCAATCCAGTAAGTGTTAACACGACCAACACCATTGTCATCAACCCATCCCACATATGTATAACTGTTTATCATTCCACTGCCAAATCCTATGGCAAGATAACCGCTCTTTTTCTCACCGCGAGCAGCAATAGATATTGAATCCTTTGCCAATGTCCAAAAGAAGGTAACCTGTTGATCATCCAGGACAACGCTGTTGTTATACATGTCGGACAGACCCCCATCCACAACCTCCACTCTCCAACCCATTTTCTTCTCATACACCGAATGATAGTAGATCTGATCAGGAGTGTTCCTATCAGGAGCCCAAACTAGTTCCGTGGGACTGGCCTGAACACCATGAGCCTCAGGACCACCAGCATAAATAGTCTCAGTTAGATTCCTCAGTGTGGCATTCCCACCAATGGGATCTGTAGTAATATAAAGCGCAACATCATGCCCGGCTTGTATAGAAAACGTGACCGGCACTCCTCTTTCCACTCTCAACACAGGAGCTTCCTTTTTGTTGATGTAAAGAATCTTGGCAGGATTTGGCGGGTTAGGGTAATGCAAAGCCGGACCAGTGGAAACAACCAACGGAACTTTTGCATCAGCAATGATCACATCTTGATCCTCTTTATCACCAGCATCCAAAGGACCTTTACAATCATTCACACGCTGAGAAACATTGAGAACCAAATGACCAAAAGTCTCAAATGGAAGACCGCCATGGTTCTGAGGAAGATAATACGGTAGAACAGTATCCGGAGCTCTAATCTTCCCCAACGCCCAGATAACAGTCATGTTAGCAGATTGAACAACGGATTGATCATATTTACCATCAACCTGACTCAAAGGTCTCTTATATCTAACCAACGAAACCCCATCACTCCTATGCCCGTATATCAACCTCGTATCATTCACCAAACCAACTCTATCCGGACCTTCATATATCGAATCAGGACAAACCCCTTCGACAGATCCATCTTCACTATTTTTCACACACTCACTATACTTTGTAATAAAAAAATCATCCACAAATGGCAACCCATCTTCCTTAAAACCCGTAACCGCGACATCAGCACCAACCATAAGCTCTGAATCAGTAGCATTAGGGTTAGCCCAACCAAAAGCCATGTAATTCATAACCCCAGTTGCACCTTCTAAACCAATCTCAATTGAATCCTCTTTCAAATTCAAACTCCAACGTACCCTAAAATCCTTAGACAAAACCTTACAATTATCAAACATAGTAGGGTCAGTATGAACACTTACCTTCTTCTTCTCCTTCTCTTCTCCTACGTCGCTCGCCTTGGTCATATTTTGAATCAAAACATGACCAAAATTTGAAGCAGTTGGAATATCCCAAACAGAAAGAACAGGGATCATATCCCAAGTAACATTCTTCATCAATTGAACAACGAATGTTAAATTGGCGTAAGTATGATTAAGTTTATGATCTGAAACAACGAATCCTCCATTGGTGAAATTATCAAAATCTGTATCAATTGCACCCCACCAATGCACATCAGAGCCAGATAACATATCAAATTGAGAAACCCTAAAAGAGCAATCATCGATGATTTTGAAATGGCCTCTGAGTTGATGTTGAACCATAATGAAATCGGATTCGAAATCGATGAAGGAACTGTTTCGAGTGCATTTCGGAGCAGGATCTGCATATCCGAAAAAGAACAAGGATAGGAAAATCAATAAAGTTTCACGAAGCATGTGGAAGGATCCGAATTGAGTTAAGCGGGTATATTTCGGATTCCGGTGGATCCGAATCGCCGCTGGTGATCGGAGAAGTTAAAGTTAGTTGCGATCGCCGTCGTCGATCACGGTGGTTTTTATTTTCTAAAAAAGGAAAATAAGGAAAAAGTGTTGTTGTTGTGATTGGTGTTTTAGGCTTTGTGTTTGATGTGTAACAGCTTTGTGTGATGCGGTGTTGATTGTTGAAGAAAACAAGAACTCAAGTTACTTCAATACTTTATTAAAAGTAAAAAATAAAAAAAAAGGAGATTTGATAAAAAAGTTATGTAAACCATGTTTTGTTTTCTAGTATTATTTTTTTTAATGTAAGTAAATAATTAAAGAAGTTAATTTTATAATATGTGGCAACGAAGATTGACTCGATTGCTAAAGAGTTTGATAGGTTGTGGATTCAACTTCTATCATTGATCTGATAGTATATTTAATTGAAGATTTGTAAATAGTTTTATACATTCTCTTTCTTATTTGTTTCTATAATTAGATTCAATTCCAAGCCTCGTTTAGTAATTTTTATATAACTAATTAATTATATAAGTCAAAAGTTCGTGCATGACATAGTGAGTTGAAGAGCATGTCATCATATTCGATTCAACAATGACATTAGTGGCTGTTATGTTATAAAACATTTTCGATAGAAAAAAGTTCAACCCACTAATAATAAAGATATATATACGATTAATATTAGGTCGTTACTTAAGTCACTTTTTTTTTCCTATAAAAAAAAGTCACTTTTGTTTTGTCAATTTGAAGGGAAAGAAGCACTGGTATAGGCATAAAAACAAAAACAAGGTATGTGAAATCATAATCAAAGAACTTTTGAGGCGTAATCTAATGTAAAATTTATAAGAAAAAAATATTTTCCACTTACAAAGTTTTATACTGCGATGATAACTGGACAATGAGGTAGTAGCCCTTGCTGGTAGTATTAAACTACTGGCAGTCTAGCACACCAACATTTCACCATGAATTCATCAAAATGCTAATCATTTTTTATTTCTACTTTAGATTAGGTAAGGAAACTGCACTTTACAAAACTTAGTTCAGAGCCAAACTATAACTTTCATATTTTTAAATATAAAGCAGATAAATTGCTTCTTACATCTATCAGATAAACACAAGTTGCAAAATGATTGTACTTCACAAAGGTACAATATGATTACCCGCAATTTACCCATATAGAAGACTGTCACACTGTGACCGCCTACCAAATTCATTAAACAAGATCCACTATTCAGAAAATTCATCAAAACAACATTGTTCGGCCGTTCTTAACTTTCATATTATCCAATGTTAGAAAGAAACAAGTGACCAAGACATTTACAACACATTTCTCCTGTTGTGCTGAAATGTTTCAAAAGCCAAAGGGGTTATCATCAGAAAAATCACCCTCACCTAAGAAGTCATCATAATCTTCATAATCATAATCATAATCATAGTCAGACATCAAATCACTCTCATCTGCATCTTCTTCAACAGGTGATCCATAATCACATTCAAATGTTTGAAATGGATAGTCATCAGTGGCATCATGTGGAAGCCGAAAATACTTGATCTGCTCTTTACATCGCTTCCCCAAAGTTCCTACCAAATTAACATTCAAACACCGACGTATGTCAAGAGATTCAAGGTGAGGACAGCCATCAAGAAGAGCAACCAAACCATCATTAGTCATCTCGTTTCCGATAAGCTGGAGATGGCACAACCCAGGCATGTATTTTGCAATAGCAAATGCCTCATCATTGTCATGTGCATCATCATCATCATCATATTCAATGTGTGGATGTCTGTACCCTTGCTTGTTGAATTTCAATGTTTTCAATTGAGGGCAACATCGGCCAATTGGTTCAAAAAGACGATCGGATAAGTTGCTGATTGATATATCAAGTTCCTCTAAGCGAGGAAACTTTTCAGCAGCATCACACAATCCTTCATCGGATATGCTCCAGCAAGATGCAAGACGAAGGCGTTGTAGATTACTTGCGCTGAAAAATGCCAAGACAACAAGTTGAGATACTGTTTACACAGAGATGCTATCAAAAATATTTGTGACTTTAGTTAACTATCTAAAACTGACAGAGTTTTGTACATCACATAAGAACATTTTAGGATATAAACATACGCACAAAAAGAGTAGTTTGTATTACAAACATAGGCAAGTATTCACTTCTAGCAATAACTACATCTCACACACACACAAAAAAAAAATAAAAAAAAATCCAAATGATAGACAATATCTAAAGTTTGATGGTTATCCTTCAAACAAAGTCTCACTTACTCACATTGTTATGACTAATAATATAAGATGGATAAAAGGACAAACAGAAATGATAACCTGGCTTTTGACATTGAGAGATAAATGAACTTTCTTTGTCTAAATGCAAACAACCCACTAAAATTTATGAAACCTAAACGTAAATTAATATCATAGCTCAGTAGGTATGGCATGATTACTTTTAAGGTCATGTTAACTTCTGTCCTTAAGGAATTTAAAATAGAATTAAATAATAAATTTTACATTAAAAAGCTAACTTTTTCTACATTTGGTTTCTTAACTTATGCCGCAAGGGCGCAGTTTAACATTTCCCATACTTTTAATATTTCTTTTGTCCGGAACCTAATCTGATAGTTGGGGTAATCTTACTTTCGAATGCAGTCCAAACATGCCTGCCACCATTAGTTACCCTAAGTTAAGTTCAATCCTCTAGATCTACTTCAAATGCAGCTACGACAATCACAAGCATTAATTTATCTTATCGTTCTCTAACGTGTCATGTCGAATTTTCAACTATTATTCCTGTGAATTAAAAAACAACATAGCCACAATGAAGAATTTGTAGAAGAAAGTGGAATGGAACATACGAATTAGCGATACGGTGGAGAAGAACATCAGTAGCAAAATACTCGATGTTGATATCAATTATGTGGCCGCAGCTGTAATCAACTGCGCGTTGGCATAAAATCTCTAAATCCAACTGATAGTCAGGTTCACCTAAATTGGGCATGTTAATGGTGCGAAAGAGAAAAGGGTCTGTGGAGATTTTGCGCCACGTGGTGCAAACATTGTGAGCGCGAACGAGCAGATCGATTGTGTCGAGCTTTCGGAAAATGGATAAGACTGCATCTCGTGGAAGATCCAGCCAGTTTCGTTCTCCAGAATCGGTTACTGGTTTCGAATTCGATGAGGAAGCAGCGGAAGAAGATGATGATGGTGGTGGTTTTGGTGGCAAGGGTTCCATTGCATTGAAGAATTAGGGTTGCGGATTGTGGTGGCGAGACACATAGAGAGAAAGAAATGTAAAAGAATATGCAAAATGGATTTTACATTAATGTTACTTTTTTTATGAAATGTTTAAAACAAAATTCACCCAATAAAAAACCGAATCAATACAAATCAAAAACCACAAAAATCTGAATTTTATTCAAATGTATTTAGAACATTTTTTTACTCAACTACAAGGTTTATGGTTTATATTTTATCAACCAAACCGCAACATAAAAGAGATACTTCAACCGTCCTTAATTATACGACCCTTTTGAAAATAATTTTTGTCCTTTTTTATAAGATCTCTTTCTTATTTTCAATTACATTAATTATTTCTTTACCACCATACCTCTATTTATTTTGCATCTTTTTCTTCAATCAACAATAAATATTATGTTGAAAACATAAAGTAACTCTCTCTCTTAAGATAAAATTGTAAAAACAATAGTAATTATAAACAAATTTAATACTATTATCAATTTTCTTAATTCCCGTGATTTTGGCAAAAGGGTTTTATAACAAGGGACGGAGATAGTATTAGATATATCTTAAATCTTAGAAACTCAATGAGAACTTTTAAATAATGATAAAAAATTTGTCATTTTTATTTCTTATTGGAGTTACTTTTTGGTTTATAGTTTTAATTTGGTCTATGTTGATGATAACGTTATTTGAAGAAAATGAAATTATAATGTTGCAAAAAATTTGAAACATTGCTCAAAATTTTAACTTGATTTTAATGTTGAAAACAAAAAATTGTATTGTATAATACAAAACAACAACAATCAAACCAAACCACATTGATTTTGTTTTTATTTTAATTGGAGTAAATAGGCAATTACCCCACTGAAATTGTAAGTTTCGTCAATTACCCCTCTAAAATTAACAAAACTTCAATTACTCCCCTGAAATTGCACAACGTTAATCAATTTACCCCCTCCGTCAAATTTTTCTAGTGAGCATGACGTTTTGGAAAAATTGCCAACTTCACTTTACGAAACATAGAAGAAGTGGAATCAGACATCCACAAATTTTCAAACATAAGACAAAGAAATTGAAAAACTGCTTCTTACATTTATTAGGTAAACACAAGTTGCAAAATGTGAATGTGTTTCACAAAGATAACAAATTATTACCAGCTAACTTTCTTTTGATCCCAATGTTGCAGAGAAATAACGAGCAGTGGTGACTAAGATGTTCACAACACATCTTTCATGTATGTGCTGAAATGTTTCAAATTTGTCAAAAGTCATCATCATTATCATTGTTGTCCTCGTAATCATATTCAGAAAATTCACTTCCGCCTGAGAATTCATAATCTTCATAAACATCGTCAGACAAAAGGTCTAGGTCTGAGATCCCGGATGGGTAGTCTTCATCTTCATCAAGTGATCCATAACACAATATTTGAACATAATAGTACTCATTATAGGGTCACATTAAATTCTTACCAACATTAAATTCTTGCCACTAATGGTTTTTAAGTAATAAATTAACACAATTTCCGATACAAAATTTCTATTAGTGAAATCTTTAACATATGCTTAAGGACACAAGTTAACATTTCCCTTCATTATATTGATACATTTTAGATTATAAAAGTTTTTTTTTTTTAAAGAAGATTGTAAAAGTTGAATTGGTAAATTTTGATTTCGACATATATAATCTAAAATGCATCAATTGGAGACATTTTTAGTAATAATAAGTTTATAAGCTGGAGACATTTTTAGTAATAATAAGTTTATAAGCTACTTTAAGTATCTTTAAACATATCATTTTTTTCTCTCTTAATGATACTCTTGTTATCTTAATTGAAAGAAAGAAAAAATATTACTAACATCCTTTTTAAGTCGTTTCATATTCATAAACTAATTCGACCACAAATTTTACCAAACATTAAATATTCAATTATTTATATGATTTGATATTAGTTAGCCTATCAGCTAGAAACTAACTTATCAATTATCTACTATTTTTGTTTACTACAAAACAATGTCCGTATAAAAACTGTCTTAACACAAGATGGATTTTAGGATAATGGTTCTATTAAGTTTCTCATTGATTGAGTAGGAAAAAAAATGTTGTTAGACTTAATTAGTGGTCTAGACTTTTAGAAATGAAAATGATAATTTTCTTTTTGAATAAAGAAATGAAAATGATAATATTTACACGTTTTCACACTCAATCTTACCCCTATCTCTCCTCCTTCTTGTGAACGTGTACTCTCTCATGGTACTTCAATGGTAAATTTTCACAAGTTTCATATGTTTTTTAGAGTTAAAAAATAAAAGTTTTATTCCCAAATTGATAAAAAGAACGCGAAGGAACAAGAGAAAGTGGCTGATCGTGCTACAAGTTGTTATATTGGTTGAGTTACGGAGTATCTGATTCTGATGTTTCTAGTGATTTTCTTCGTTGATTTCAAATGCAGAAAATGCGGATGGATGAATGAAGAGATTACTATGTTCTAATGTTCGAACATATGGAGTATTTGAAAGCCATTGTTATGGTGCATAAGAACTTAATTTTATTTTACTAGACGAACAGAATATGAACAGAATAATAACCCTTAATTGATTAAAATCGATTTATTTAGTTGTACCCAAAAAATGTCTATAGAAGAGTTACTCAATCCCTCAACATATCTACCGTGTTAATCCTTTTTTCAGTTCCGGAAAAGCAGCTTTTAACCGTTTGTGAAGTTCACCGTTGAAGACGACGGTCAAACAAATTGGAGAGAGATGGGGTTGAACTGTGTGTGGAGATGTGTACATGTTCTCTTTGTTATTTCTATAAAAAAATATGTTCAATTTAAATCAAATCAAAAAAACAATGCCAACTTTTACAAAACTTAGAAGTACAGAATCAGACTATAATCCTCAGATTTTCAAACATAAAGCCAAAGAAATTGCCAAATTGCTTCTTACATTTATTAGGTAAACACAAGTTGCAAACTGTGAATGTGCACAAAGATGACAAATTATTACCAGCTATCTTTCTTTTGATCCCAATGTTGCAGAGAAATAACGAGGAGTTGAGACTAAGATGTTCACATCACAACACATCTTTCAATTTCATGTGCTGAATGTTTCAAGTTTGTCAAAAGTCATCATCATAATAATAGACACCATCGGAATCATATTCAGAAAACTCACTCCCAGAGAATTCGTCATATTCATAATCATCGTCAGATAAAAGATCCATGTCTGAGATCCCAGATGGGTAGTCTTCATCTTCATCAGGTGATCCATAATCATAAGCTACAGCTTGAAATGGATAGTCATCAGTAGCATCATATGGAAGCCGTAAATCTTTAATTTGTTCACGACATTTCTTCCCCAAACTTCCTCTCAAACTAAGATTGAAACACTGACGTATGTCAAGAGATTCAAGGAGAGGACAACCATCAAGAATAGCACGCAAACCATCATTACTCATCTTGTTTCCAAAAAGTTGGAGATGGCGTAACCCAGGCATGGTTTCCGCAATAGAAAATGCCTCATCATCACATACAAAGTGTGGACGTCTGTATCCTTCAATGTTGAATTTAAAGGTTTTCAATTGAGGGCAACCTCGGCCAATGGCTTCCAAAGGTTCATTGGACAAGCTGCTGATTGTTATATCAAGTTCCTCCAGCTGAGGAAGCTTTTCAGCAACTTCACACAACCCTTCATCTGTTACACCATAGCAACATACAAGACGAAGGCGTCGTACATGACTTGCACTGTAAAAGGCCAAAACAACAGGAGGTGATATTGTCACACTACCAAAATATTTTGATGGTAACTTTAGACTACTAATAGTGCCAAATTTTGTATTTATAAATCACACAGGAACATTTTATAATAAACAAAAGCACCAAAAACTAATTTGTATTGCAGACACAAGCAAATTTTCACTTTCGGCGATAACTAAATCACACACATAAAAATCATTTCTATATGATAGACAATACATGAATTCTGAAATATAAGACAATTTACTGTTATCCTTTAAACAGCGTCTCACTAATATCATTATCACTAATAATAGAAGATTGATAAAAGAACAAATAGAAATAAAAATTTGGCTTAGAACGATGAGAGATACATGAACTTTCTTTGTTTAACTTCAAACAACCCACCGTACAAGTGACAAAATTTATGAAACCTAAATATAAATTAATAGTGTAGCTCTTGAAGTGTGGAACGATTACATTTGATATTTCCTTTGTCAGGAAACATAAGTCTTTGTCTATGGCTAGAATGAACTGACATTGATGAGTTTTGTATCTTTCTTCCAATCATTTTTCAAAATTAAACTTCTGCCATGGTTCTCATCTAATACATTTGTTCCCACTAAACAGAGTCCATATACATTTCTATTTGAAATCCCATATGCTAATTTGAGACTTGGGACATTACTAGTCAATGTCCCTCTTCAAGTCCAAACCTTCCTGCCACTCTTAGTTATTCTAACTTCTATCCTCTAGAATCTACTTCAAATTCAAAAATGTTTTCAGCTTTACAGAAGAACTCAATTTTATTACTTTGATGATCAAAACCATTCATGACAAAAATCTTCTTCCAAAAATACAACTTTAACCAAATCCCATTAAGGTTGAAAATGAAATTTGATACTTCGGTGATATTCTAGTTACTTTTCCTACAAACAAATAATAAGTTTCAATAGATTATGCTTTACAAGTTCACACTAAGCAAGAGGTTCACCATTAATCACTTGACTTTGCCCTTCTTACGGAACTAACTCTGGAGATAAGGAAGTATAAAACAAGGGGAACACATTCTTTTGTTCTTTGTTTCACAAATGTCTATGGAACACACACTCAAACAATCTCTTTTCAAAACTAACATGTTATTAATTGTGCAAGGTCCTGTATTGTCCCCATTCAATCAAATAAGAGTGAAGGCCCATTTTGGTCCTTAACAACGTTCGTACGAGACAAATTAGTCCCTGACAAAAATAAAACCCAAAGTAGTCTTCTACATTTTTATACCAGTGATAAATTAGTCTCTAACTCTGTATAATAGAGGACTAATTGCCAGTAGATAAACCCATCAATTTGGTCCGTGAACTATCACTTTCTCTCCAACTCGGTCATTGAACAATAGAATTATACTAAGTAGTCCCTAAACTATTATCAATCCATCCATTTACAGGATTTGAGGGACTAGTAGTCCCTAAACTATTATAAATTGATGGATTGATAATAGTTTAGGGACTATTTAATATATTTAGTTCATGATCAAATTGGAGAGAATGTGATAGTTCGGAGACCAAATTGATGGTGTATTAGTTCACCGTATGAAAATGGCAGGCACTATACTGGGTTTAATTTTTGTCGGGACTAAATTGATCCGCATGAAATCGTGAAGGATTAAAATGCATCTTCCCTCGTAAAAAAATGAAACTGTTTAAAAACTGATAGGTTAACTCAGTAGCAATTCTCCTATTGTCACAATAGTTTCAATCACCGGAAGTTGTTCAATCAAACATAGTGTACCTCCAGCAAAATACCAACGTAACAAAACAATCTATCTTATGATGTAGGTCACAAAGCAACGCTTAAATTATTGGAATTTAACAAAAAAAAGGATAATGTATAAGAAAATGGAACTTACTAATTAGCGATATGACGGAGAAGATCGTCGGTACCAAAATACTCGATATTGATATCGGTTACATGGCCGGAGCTGTAATCAACGGCGCGTTGGCACAAAAGCTCCAAATACTCGTCGGTGCTAAGGCCAGTCCCGATATTGGGCATGTCAATGGTGCGATAGAGGAAAGGATCCTTTGAGATTTTGCGCCATGTGGTGCAAACGTTATGAGCACGATGAAGGGTATCAATTGTTCCAAGTTTCTGGAAAATGGTTAATACCACATCTTTTGGAAGATCCAGCCAATTTCGTTCATCGGAATTGAGTAATGCTCTCCAATTCAACCAAAATGAAGAAGATTGTGGCGCTGCTGCTGCTGGTGGTGGTGATGGTAAAGACTCCATTGATAAATTGGGGTTAGGGGATTGTGCTCTCCGTTCATACAATTGATTTTTGTAAAGATGATTTACGAATGGCGAGTTTCGGAGAGAAAGAGATGGAAAAGAAAGCAAAATGGGTAGAAAAATCCTCTTCTCCCAACAAAAAAAACACTGCCTTGCAACTGATTGGACAAAAGTACCCTTGTGTAAGTTAATTATGCAAAGTATTTTCGGCGTGAGTTAACTCACGCATGTTAGAATTCCAGCGTGATTTAACACACGCTTCTTTGGTTTGTGGCGTGACTTAACTCAAACTGTTTTGGCTGATGGTCTAAGCACGTAGAACACGTTTTTTGAACGGTGGTTAATTATTCAAACTTGATTTTACACGTTTTTTTACTGCATTTAGTGTAGTTATAACCTCTGTAAGCCACCCCCCTATAAATACCTTTCCAACTTTCACCATCATCTCACACTCTCTCCTACTCACTCTCCCCTCCTCTTCCTTCTCCGATATTTGCATTGTGTAGATATGTCTCAGAATTAAGGTGATGTTCAGTTGAAAAATGAGTGTGAAAAGAAGAAAGCAAAATCGATTGTGACATGACACAGAATCGAATATGATGGTTCCGTAAAAAAATAAAATTCGAAGGTATCGGTGTACAATCACTCCAGGCTAAGGAGGAGCTGAATGACTTGTTATTTTGGTCCTCAACCAAAAGTAGGTGCCCTGGGGACTTTCGAGGACAACCCAATTGACTTAAGCGACGATGAAGATGATTAAACGTAATAATTTGTAATAAAGTTGGATGTTTTTATTATATGGCTTATAATTTGAATAAAGTTGTGTATTGAATAAATTTAAATAAAGTTACGTATTGAATAAATTCGAATAAAGTTGTATAAGTACTCAAAATCAATTGAAAAAATAAACAATTTTACTTATTTGATTTTGACATCTACATTACATTACATTCTCCATAAATAAATGTGGTATCATCGTGATGTTGGATTTAAGTTATATTCTTGCAAGTTTGCTCAAAATGTTGGGATTGAAGTGTTTTATACTTAGTGTAAAGATTTGCAACTCCCGTTGAAAACTCAAAAGAGTGGATATAACACATGTTGCATTCTATCCAATGTGTTGTACAAATTTTCGCATTAAATTCCTTCATATAAGATGAGTAGGGGTGTAAAGGAATGCATTTCAAGAGGTTGCTTTGAACTTAATCTTATTGTCATGCCAACCCACGAGTTTTAATTGACAGAGGAGCATGATCAAGTACAAAACAACATCTTAGAGGTGCATTCTCTCATGTCTCACTCATCTTATACAAATAAATTTGATAAAAAAATTGTGCAACCATTAGGTAGAATGCAACATATGTTTTATCCATTCTTTTGACTTTTCAAATGGGCTTGCAAATCTTTACGTTCAGTATAAGATACTTCAATAGCAACATCTTCAGCAAACTAACAAGAATTAAACATAAATTCCAACAAAATAAAGACACTACATAATAATGATGCTACCTAAACATAATTTTTTGGCATAATCAAACCGTTGAGAATATTTTCAGGCGATCTCAGCAGCGCAGCTTCCATCTCAATTGTCGGGAACATGTGTTCCTTATCATATCTGGAGAACATGCTCCTCACGCAGTCATCGTCTGTCAACATTATCTTTTCGGTTTGCAAATAGCCGGGACGTGCATACTAAAGGTCCTCCACCCTCACTGTATCTCTGAGGTCAAGTCCTTGATTGATTTCGTTCAGTTGATCTTTCAGATCCTTTAACGTGATATCTACCCGGACTTGAACATATGAGGATTTCCACCGTTGAAGCGTACTTGAGCCTTGAACAAATGGTCCTTTGTTTCAGATCTACACATAAGAAATTAAACAATTAGTAAAAAACTCATTCAAACATTTCATCAAACATTTGGAGTGCAAATTATACATAACCTTAAAACTCATTGCTACAACATAAACATGCAAACATTTAAACAATTAAGCAATATAATTCATTTACATGTGAACATTGTATCATTTTTTGTCAAAAAAATCAAAATTTAAACAAATCCTAAAACTAAAAAAAAAATCTAATTTAAGAGGAAAAATCTAACATATAAATATAAAATGTTAATGGTGTTTGATTATGAAAACTTACTTGTTATTGAAGCGTTGTTTGATTTGAACTTGAAGGAATTTTGGATTTTGGTGATTTGAGAGAAATTTTGGAGATTTTAGATGTGAAATGAGAAAATGAGTTGTTGTCTGAGCTCTAAAAGGACATGCAGCGTGAGTTAACCCACGCTGGCCTTCATCGTAACTTAACTCACGCAGTGTGAGTTAACTCACGCTGGTTTAACACATGTGTGGGTTAACTCATGCCATAGGCATTTTTGAAAGTTTGGTATAGAGTGAGCAAAACTTGTTGGGAGAATATTTTTCAAACGGGTATCAGTTTTTTATGAGGCCTATTCCCTCTGAGTTCTTACGATAATTGGGTAAGCCTATTATCCAGCCTTTGCAAAATGAAAATTACTTTTGCTACCACCTTGTTTACTCCAAAGCATCAGGAAAATAGGAATTCCTCCAACGGTAGTTAGTTGTCGCGCGGCGATCAACAACAACATTATTAGCGAGTGGCAATTAACTGTTATTGGAGGTATTTTCGTATTTTTTTGGTGTTTTGGAGTAAACATGATGGTGAGAAAAGCAATTTTCTTGCAAAATGGGTATAGTTTTAGTTAAAGATTTGTCCTGCTATTAGTTTGCCCCGTAGAAATGTTATTTGAACACCTAAAAATCAATAACCACTGTGCAACTAGTATAAAAATATATTATTCATAACTACTAAGTAAATATCAATACAATATATATATATATATATATATGTTGTTGGACAACCAAAACCATTTTTTTTTTTTTTTTTATTAAAAAAAAAATAAAAAGATTTAAACTTAACATTTCTCTTTTGCACTAAATAAGCTAATATTTTTTCCTCCTAAAAAAACTAATATTTTTCTAAAAAATTAAATTTAAAAACCCATCAATTTAATGTTTTGGAATAAAACATATATACACACACCAAAGGAATGTTTTTCAATATCAACATCGTACACAGCCGTTTCAAGGGATATTGGTCCCATGTGAAGGTGATAAAAGCCGAAATACTAAGTGCTAAAAATACACGGACAATGTCAATGTCGGTCTCGGATACTGGAAGTGGAAAACATAGACTAGAGGAATGCTAGCAACACACCTTCTAACACACATTTTTCAACACACTCCATCTGATTGGTTAAAATTCACATGGGTCCCACTAAATCATGTGGGTCCTATATACTTTTGGTGGGTCCCATGTGAATTTTAACCAATCAAAGAGAGTGTGTTGGAAAACGTATGTTAAAAGGTGTGTTGCTAGCATTTCTCCATAGACTATGTCTGATACCGGTTTATTAACATTGCCCAGATGTTGTTGGTGCCTGTACTCAACCTTTGCCATTTTTATGTATTTGTTAAAACAAATATCGCCTTGAACTCGTTCGTTACAAAAAAAAAATTAAAAAAACTATTTTGACATTTACTAATTTAGAGATTAGTTTTTTAAGATTTTGTACTCACTTGTTATAGCTTTTTTGATAAAAAAATCTTTTTTTAAAAAAAAAAAAAAAAAGAGATTTAAATTT
>Ga0228711_1002189_pt1 | contig 29813 bp, 21 predicted proteins | sample MedpolnodulmetaG_2_FD_177996 | JGI IMG/M metagenome (GOLD analysis project Ga0228711, IMG submission 177996) | Root nodule microbial communities from Medicago polymorpha collected in Santa Monica, California, United States - brown nodules | ecosystem: Host-associated > Plants > Roots > Nodule... | reverse complement strand
GAAGGCTCGATGATCGTTACCGATCTCAAGGGCGAAGTGTTCAAGGCGACGGCGGGTTATCGCCGCCAGAACGGCAGCCAAGTCTTCCTATTCGCGCCTGGCTCCGAAAAGACCAACAGCTATAACCCGCTGGACTTTATCCGGCCGGAGCGCGGCAATCGCACGACCGACATTCAAAACATTGCCAGCATTCTTGTGCCCGAGAACACGGAATCAGAAAATTCCGTGTGGCAAGCGACCGCGCAACAGGTCCTTGCCGGCGCGATCAGCTACATCACGGAAAGCCACTTCTACAAAGACCGGCGCAACCTCGCAGAGGTCAATTCCTTTTTTAACAGCGGCGTCGATCTCCAGGCGCTCATGAAATACATCAAGGAGAAAGAGCCCTATCTTTCGAAGTTCACCGTCGAGAGCTTCAATTCCTACATCGCCCTGTCGGAACGCGCCGCCGCGTCTGCTCTCTTGGACATTCAAAAGGCTATGCGACCTTTCAAGAACGAGCGGATTGTTGCCGCGACCAATGTCACGGACATGGATCTTCGCGCAATGAAGCGCCGGCCGATCTCGATCTACCTGGCGCCGAACATTACCGACATTACCCTGCTGCGCCCTCTCCTCACCCTGTTCGTGCAGCAGGTAATGGATATCCTCACGCTCGAGCACGATCCAAATTCCCACCCCGTCTACTTCCTGCTCGACGAGTTCCGGCAGTTGAAGCGGATGGACGAGATCATGACCAAGCTGCCCTATGTGGCTGGCTATAACATCAAGCTCGCCTTCATCATCCAGGATCTGAAGAACCTCGACGAGATCTACGGCGAAACCTCGCGGCATTCCCTGCTCGGCAATTGCGGCTATCAGCTCGTCCTCGGCGCCAACGACCAGGCCACAGCCGAGTATGCATCACGCGCGCTCGGAAAGCGCACGATCCGCTACCAGTCGGAATCCCGCACGATCGAATTGATGGGCCTGCCTCGCCGCACGAAGGTGGAGCAGATTCGCGAACGCGATCTGATGATGCCGCAGGAGGTCCGGCAAATGCCGGAGAACAAGATGATCCTGCTCATCGAAGGACAACGGCCGATCTTCGGTGAAAAGCTTCGCTTCTTCCAAACACAGCCCTTTAAATCTGCCGAGGGGTTTTCTCGAGCCAACATTCCGCAAGTGCCGGAAGTCGATTATCTGTCACCGAAGCCCGTGCCGGCGACAACTCCAGAATATGCCAAGGGGGGAGATCCTTCCGTCGAAATTCCCTCGCCGGCGCCTGCGAAGGAGGAGAGGTCCTTGACGGCCGCCGCGGCAGAGGTAGCTCCGGTCAAAGAACCTGCGGCAGACGAGAAAGCTGCACCACCTGCCAAACGCACCGTCAATAAAAATGCGCTGCGCGCGCGCCCAAAGCCAAGGACGACTGCTGCAAACATTGGTGGCGCAGAAGCATCTGCAAGCCTTGATGCAATGGAAGCCCGGATAAAGACCATCGAGGAAGGCCTCAAACCAAAGGCCGCGCAGCTCAAGGAAGTGGTCGAGACGAAAGCTGAGAAGCTTGGCGACAAGTCTCGGACCAAGCGCCGCAACATCATGGACATCTTCAGCGCGACAGTGCCTGATCCCGTCGAAGTTGGCGTGACGGCGGAATAGCTTGCCGAGACCACTTCCGGTCGGCTGGTTGCGCGAGCGTATCCACGAGACATCCTTGACCGTCTCAATCTGCCGCGTAAGGCTTTTGACCATGCTTGCGAGTCGCCCGTAAACTTCGAACCGCTAGTGAACGCAATTGAGCGATGGGAAGATGCCTATTCGCGACACCAGGCTAAGTTTGGAGGACGCGTGCCAATACTTTCCATGCGAGACGGAGGTGACTTCTTATTGATTGAAGACTGGCGGTCAGGCGAGCGGCGGCTGTATGAACTAGACCGGAGGGAGCGTAGCGTGTACCTGGCGATCGCAGAGGCGCAACACGTTGATAGAATCGCCCGCCACACTGGACTGGCACCGTCTTGGGTCGAAGGTGCACTTCGAGCCTTCGACGAGGAGAGAATCGCCTACTTCCGTGAGGATCGTGCCCTTGCACTAGCTCTTAGAGAGGCGCACCAGCATTAATTCCGTCAGCCTTGGCTAACGATTCCACCTGAAACCTGGACTTCCAAACGGAAAAGCCGGACCGCCCGCTTCCTTTCTCGGCATGGCGAAATTGCGCTTTAAAAAGAGCGCGGTTGTCTGCAGATTTGCTTCAAGAGGGCAATATCCTGTCAAATCTACTTCGATAAGCCCGGCTGCTCGGAGTTGAGCGGCGGCCTCCTTGTAGAAGGGAGCGTCATCAAGAAGAATCATCCCACGCTCAGCAAGACGGTCGATCGCGGGACCAACGCATCCAGATCGGTATTCGGGCGTGGCGTCGATGAGAATGATGTCGTATTCAACATTGGTTTCAAGTATTGCTCGCGAGAATTCTTCCGGGCGTCTGCGCAAGAGCAACGTGACGCTATCGTTGAGGTCGTTTCGCAGCTGCCTGAACCAACGGGGGTTACTCTCAACGCAGGTGACCGAACAGCACTGCCGCGCCCAGTAGTAAGTGGAAGCCCCGCCGCCATACTCGAATATCCGAGCGTCAGCGAGATCAAGTTGAAGGAGGAAATCGATCGCCGGCCTTGACAACCACGGCATCGGCTTCCCGTCGTCGTCGACGCAAAAGCCATGCCTCGCCGAGTTTGTAAAGCCGTGGGCTATTTGTATCAACTGAAGAACAGTTGCCTCAGCTTGAGCCCGATCATACGGATCCCACCACACACCACTGCGACGCGGCGGCGCATCGGGGAGAGCGTCTACAGCGCCAGCACTGACCAAAACTCGCAAGAGAGCATATCGCTCTCCACGAGGTATGCGCAACGGCAATTCCTGAAGTTCACTAAGTGTCAGCGGTTTTGCTAATGCAGACAGAAACTGCACTGCGTCAGGGTGCAGCGTTAGCGTGGTTGGCATGCTTCCGGAACTGAGCTTGGGCTGCCCCTGGCGCCACCTGAGAACCGCGTGCGGCGACAGCACGAAGCGAGTGTCTGAAGACCATTCACTGACGATCATTTGGGGACATCCGAGACAAGTCCTTTTCCAAAATTGTCGCGTAGCCCTTCACTTTTTCCCCCTGGTAGGGGCGGACCTCACCGGTTCGCTGAAAGCCCATCCGTGTCCAAAAGCCTTCGACATCGTTCGTACTCACAACGGCCAATCGCAACTTTCGGGCGCCGAGATTTTTGAGGGCGTACGCTTGAACTGCCGCGAAGGTGGCACGACCAATACCCCGCCGTTGTCGGTTTTCCGCGATCGCGAGCAGTCCGATGAAAGCGACTTTCGATTCAGGGTACCCCTGAATCAAATCAACGAGCCCGACTGGCTCGCCCTGCCACACTACCTCGAATGTCTTTTTTGCGGAGGCGCTGGTATTCGGCGGCCTTGCTGTCAGAAAATGACATGCGGCGTTGTGCATCTTCGGAACGCCATCTACAGCTAATGAATACGATGTTAGCCGATCAAGTATCCGATCCACTCGGTCGAAGTCAGAAACGCCAATCTCTCGTAGCTCGATCATAACGCCTAGTGTAGCAAAAGTGCGGATGCAGAGGGGGAGGAATCTCCATGATGGTAGAGATGTCTCACATTACTGAAGACATTAATGTGTAGAATCTTTTATCACGTCGTGACCATAGTTAAAGCTAGCACCGGCGCTAATCGGCTGTGTTGAGCCCGATGCGGCCGTCTAGACGAAACAAATCGACCAAAAACGACCTCAGTAGTGCGGGAATGCGAATCGACCTTACAGTATCCGTCCGGTGAGGACCGCAGGTAGCTCGAAGCTGACTTACGCCTAGCGGTTTGATCGGAGGGCCACGATTGCTGCTGCGGCTGTCTCGGACAGCTTCGCCATCTCGCGATCGGGCAGCGCCATGTGCTCTGTGGCTATTTTGAAGAGGTAGTTGGCGATGTCTTCTGCCGTTGCGTTCTCGTTGATGAGCATACCGAACACGACGTCGGCATAGGCGTCGTATTCGTCCTTCGCTTCGGGAATGTCAGATATGCCGATCGGATCCCAGTCGCGGAGCAACACATCGCGAACAAGAGCGCGGATTTTGTCGGTATCGTGAGCCATCAGGTGCCCCTACGCAGCGGCGGCTTTCGCGACGGTGCCACCCAGTTCCACGGAAGCAATTGCTCCAGCCTGGTGATCGGGGTGTCGGCGATGCGGGCGAGGACGTCGGCAAGCCAGGCTTGCGGATCGACGTCATTGAGCTTGGCGCTCATGATCAGCGCCGCCATGAAGGCAGCGCGATCGGCACCACGATCGGAGCCGGCGAAGAGCCACGACTTCCTGCCGAGGGCAAAACCGCGCAGCGCCCGTTCGGCGGCATTGTTCGTCAGGCAGATCCGGCCGTCGCCGAGGAAGGACGTGAATCCATCCCAGCGCTTCAGCATGTAATCGATCGGCTCAGTGACCGGTGAACTGCGCGACAGCTTTGCTCGCTCAGATCGAAGCCAGGTCTGAAGCTCATCAACGAGCGGACGGCTGTCCTTCTGACGTCGTTGCAGCCGCTCGCTGGCGGAGAGACCGTTAATGTCACGTTCGATATCAAAGAGGGCGTCGATGTGTTTGACCGCCTCGAGCGCAACCGGCGAGATCGCGGCAGCATTCTTGCCGCGTTTGGCGTTGCTGGCGATGTCGGCGAGCACGAAGAACTTGCGACGCGCATGCGCCCAGCACAGCGCCTGCGTCAGCGGAACGGGATCGCGATCCACCTTGAACAGCGGATTGTAGCCGCCATAGGCGTCCGCCTGCAGAATGCCGGTGAAGTTCTTCAGATGGCGCTCGGGATGCTCCTGCCGCCGGTCGCGCGAAGCATAATAGAGCGCCGCCGGTGGCGATTGCCCACCAAACGGCCGGTCATCCCTGACATAGGTCCAGATGCGACCCGTATCGGTCTTCCCCTTCGCCAGGATCGGCACGGTGGTGTCGTCACCATGCAGTCGTTTGGCGGCCAGCACATGCGCTTCGATCAGCGCATGCACCGGCTTTAATGCCGCGGCGCAGGCCCCGACCTGATCGGCGAGCGTCGACAGGCTGAGGTCGATGCCCTCGCGGGCATAGCGTTCGCTCTGCCGGTTCAGCGGCTGATGCTGGCCGAACTTCTCGAACAGGATCATCGCCAAGAGGTTCGGCCCGACAAAGCCGCGTGGCGTCACGTGGAAGGGTGCCGGCGGCTGGGTGATCTTCTCGCATTCGCGGCAGGTAAACTTCTCGCGTACGGTCTGGATCACCTTCCACTGGCGCGGGATCACCTCCAGCGTCTCGGTGATGTCTTCGCCCAGTTTTGCCAGCTTGGCCGAACCACAGCACGGGCAGTTTGATGGAGCGGCAATGACGACGCGTTGGCGCGGCAGATGCTCTGGGAAAGGCTTGCGCGTCGGACGCCTGCGCTCGAAGGCCCTGACGGTGGCGGAGCGTGCTGCCATCTCCGCGGCCAGTTCGTCTTCGCTGGCGTCGGCCTCCAACTCCTCGAGCTGCAACTCCATCTGTTCGAGAAGCCGGGCCTTGCGCTCCGAGCGACTGCCGTGGATGTCGCGCTTCAGCTTCTCGATCTCGAGCCGGAGCCGGGCGATCAGCGCATCCGAGTGCGAGTTCACCGCCTGGGCGCGGGCGGCAAGTGCTTCGGCTTCACGGCGGGCTGCACGCTCCGCGAGGATCATCGCGTGCGCGCTGGCAAGGTCGTCGGGAAGCTGATCGGCCGCATCGGTCATGGCGGGATGGAATCATATTCGCTCCCGTCGTGCCAGCGGTTTTGCTCATCCCGCCGATGTAGGACGCCAGGTTTTTTGCGGCATTCGCCAGTCGATGCCTTCGAGCAGATAGCCGAGCTGCGCGGGCGTAATCACCACCGTCCCGTCGGCCGCCGACGGCCATATGAACCGCCCACGCTCGAGCTTCTTCGTGAACAGGCAGGCACCCTGGCCATCGTGCCAGATCACCTTGATCAGGCCGCCGCTCCGGCCGCGGAAGACGAAGAGATGGCCACTCATCGGATCGCGCTTCAACGTCTCCTGCACCATCAGCGACAGGCCGGGAAAGCCTCTCCGCATGTCCGTATAGCCTGTCGCAAGCCAGACCTTCACACCGCTCGGAACCGGGATCATCGCCGCTCCAACACATCGAGAATCCGGGCCAGGGCTTCGATGTCGACGTCGCTCTCGAAGCGCAGGCGACGGCTGCCGCCAAGCTCGATCGTCGCCATGCTTGCCTTCTTGCGCGGTCGAGAGACCGGCGGCGGCTCCGTCGGTGACGCCGGCACGGGCAGCGCCTCGACCACCTCCACCGGAACGAGTTGTGTCACGGACGGTGCGGAGATCTGGCAGAGCTCCTTACGCCAGCGGAAGAGCTGGCTGACATGGATGCCGGCCGACTGCGCGATCTCCGAAACACTTGCGCCCGACTCAAGCGTCGCCGCCACCAGCCGCTCCTTCTCCTCCCGAGACCAGCGCCGACGCCGCTCGACCGACGTAATGACCTCAATCTGATGCTTCGTCATAGGACTACTCCTAGTGTTTGCACTAGGACTTGCAGTCTTCAGCCTACCTCAGCAAGGCGGCCGTCACAGGAGGGATACACCTTACACGCATTAATGGGCGGTGAAAACCGGCCCGGATAATGCCCTACCTGCCGGTCAAATTACCGCGCGTCAGCCCGGCATCGTGGTCTGCCCCTACTCCTCAGTCTTTGCCTCGCCAGTCGCAAAATCCAGAACGCATGCATAGCGAAGCTGCTCTACCAGCTTTGGATCCGCTGAAGTATTGGCTGCCGAGGTGAGTTCCGGCATTTGTGCGTACTCCTCGATGAGAAGACCAAACGGAACCGAGGACCTTTTGAAGGGTAGTTGGATGGTGGTCGTCCAACGCGCCTCGCTGTTCGCAATCTGCGGACTTAGATCGTATTGCGATATCTCCTCGCCTAGGCGTGGGTCTGTTGCAGGTGCCCATCCGCCGCCCTCTTCGCGGCGAACAAGCCTTACATTGAGCAGCGGTCTAATCGTACCTCCTGCATCGGCTGGGAATCGCGGACCTAAATTCGCCTCCGTAAAGCCGACGCCAGAAAATGTTAGTTCGACGCCATCGCTCTCATCAATCCCGCCATCCAAAAAGCGGACTTCTGCGATCCGCCGGGGGGGGATGTTCCCCCATGCAACAACTGGCGTAGATAGCTCATGATGTTCGATGGCGTGCGGTTGCCACCGAAGCAAGCCGCACCGGACGTAAGGCCAATACGATGGTCCGGTTGCGATGGGAAAATCGACGTACCAGTATTCACCTGTGGCAGGATCAACAGAGGGTTTGAATCCGACCACCGAGACGAGGGCCGCCTGCTCGGGTACACTGGAGTTCGTATCGTTGGGCGGCGTGAAGGGCATCCACAGTGGCGCGGCTGACCAGTCGTCTGAGCACGCACCGACATCGCTTGGGACCACCATTTTCAATCCGTTCTCGTAAGAACCCGATATGCGTTTCGCGTCGTGGCCCCGACGAAGAAGAAAGGGCTCAGCGCTTGACGCGATGGCAGCGTCGTAATCGTTAAGCTGATCAGGAGAAGGCACGTCGCGCTGATCGTCAGGCTGAATTCCACACCGATTGGCAGTGTGAGCAAGTTTTCCCAAATCCGACGGGGCAAGCGCTAGTGCGATCATCTCGCCTTCACCGGTGTCAATGCAGGGCCGGTTGATCTTGACGCGGCATTGCCCGTCCATCGTAACTTTGAAGCCGGTAACAGTTCCCTTTCCATCGGAAGCGATTAGTGGCTGCGAAGTAAATTTGAACACTGGAAGCATGTCAGGTTGAAAAAGAGAAAGCGGGGCGGGTCTGCGTGTTGCATCAATCCAAAGCTCGATTTGGTTATCGCTTTCCACCTGAAAGCGGCGGCTGTCCGCTTCTCCCTTCTTGAAATAAGTGTCAAAACGCGATGCAGCTATAGTGGATACGAGCAGGCGCCTGGCGCGAGTGTCACCAAAATCATATGAACGCCTGCCCGTCCCGTCTTCGAGGGTTTCAGCTTCTTCGAGTGGATCGAGGGCGAGGTTATCATTCGGAATTCCGCTGATCTTGAATAGGGGCGTGGGATCAAGACTTTTGGGATCTGGGGGCTGGAAGGTCCAGCGCCCTTCCTCGTTGCGTCGCACCATTTTGGAATCGTCTACGTGATCCACCCATCTACCCAAGCAGATGAGTTCGCTCGTCGAAAGTCGATCAAACGCAATGCGGCCGAGGAAATAAGCTCTCGTAGCGTTTTCCTCGCTCGCCCAATAGGGAATGGGGTCGGTTTTAGGCGGAAGGTCACCGTTATTATGTGCCTCAAGGTAAGCGTGCCACCGTTGCTCTACGATGTCCTGTGAAATCTCACTATCCCTGTTCGCAGGCGCGCCATCCTTCGCGGTTCTGATGCGCACCGCATGTAGCTGAGCCTTCCCGTTTCGGCTTATAATTTCGGGCTTTTTGTTCGGCTTTTCGACGGGCCGACAAAGCTTGATGGTGCGCCAGCCATTCAGATGTGCAATCGGATCGATATTCAGAACCTCAGTGATTGAAGGTTTGCCGTCAGCAAAGGCTTTTGTCCCGAAGGTATCACTGCCGCCGGATAGTATTTGAAACACCGCATGCCCAGCAAGTTCAACGTCCTCGGCCGGTGTTCTGTCGCTGCGTGCCTGAAGAAGGTTTGCCCGACCTATGGCTTTATGCGCGACGTAGGAGGGTAACCAGTGCTCCTTTAGAAGATCAGCGTTACTCGGGCCGCACCATAAGAGCAGATCGAACTCTTCACCCGGCGCGATCGCGATGGCGATGGTGGGGCATTTCACACCCGCAACCGTCGTCGTAGAGGTCGTGATGCGCCATTGAACTCCGTTGCGGACATCAGCCTCGGACGATCTAGTAAGGCGAACTTGAACGGGAACCGCGCCTGCCGGCCACGTTTTGCGGGGATTAAAGGGAACACTTAAGCGCGGGCTCATTCCCGTAGGGCCGCCCGATGCGTCTTCCGCGCCACGTCGCAAAGCGAGAAAGACGCATTCCGCCAAAGGGTCGGGATAATAGGCAATATCGGCACCTTGGGGTACGGACTGTACTCTGCGTCTCAAGACCGGCCCGCGAGCCGTCACTGTGATAGGACCGGGCTTTCCACCTGCTAGGGTCTCTCTGAATTTGTATCGATTGCGTCCCGGTACCTTGTCGTTCTGCCCGTAGTAATCGATTGGTTGGGCGCGCGCGCCGCCCAATGCCTGCGGGAATCGCCCGGTCGAAGCCTCACGATCGAAGCTTTCCAGTCCGCCGCGATCAGCCACATTGAGCCTATCAAAAACGCCGTGCTGCTCAGCGAGGTCGATGGAAATCTGACCTGGCAAAAGATATCGCTGCTCGTAGGTAGCATCCTCCCGCAATACAATCATCTCAGGGGCGTTCCCCGGAAAGCTGCCCAGTTGAACATCCGACATTTTCACAAGGCGATCCTGCTCGTCGAGCAGGACAATCGGAGCAACGATTTCCTCAAACCGCTGGTGCACGTACGGCTCTTCGGGCTGCCCCTCAATCAGAAGGCGCGAATTCAACGAGTACTTGTTTGTGCTGTAGGCCGTTTGCGCGGACCTCAGTGTGTGTCCGCCTCCGTTCAGCCATCGGCAGCGAGCGTTGATGGCGGCGATCCTCTTACCAAAACGAACTGGTGGGCGACCGCTTGCGTCCAGCCGCTCGCTATCTCCTCGAACCGGTATTTTGACTTGTATTTCCACCGACAAATCAACGGCCGCATCATGTTCTGTGATAACCTCGGAGCGCGCCGGATCGTCATAGACAATTCTGCCCTCTTCCCTTTCTTTGCCCGTCCGCACAGGTACCGCGAGGTTATCCCCCCTGTACACAAGGAGGGTCTCAGCCACTATGCCTAGTTCGATACCCGACTGACGTAGGAGAGGTCGACTAAACCCGTCCTCTCTCGACGGTTCTGTCGATTTTATAGGTGTTCTCTCTTTGTAAGTGATAATCTTTTCAGTAAGGCTGAGGTGAACCGGCACGTTGCTGCTGCGCGGAACCACGCCAACGTCGAAACGAAAACCGCTGCATAGCTCTTCTGCATGAAGTATTTTCCAATCCAGACCATCGGCGTCAGATACTTGCTTGAGAGGCTCGGATTGCGCGCGCATAGAGAGATCCTGGCACGCATCCAACAGGGAAAGGCCGAGCGTCCGCAATTCCGGTAGGACTTCATCCTGCGGGATAGGCTGTCCTTGAACGATCTGTCCGATGACCGTCTTACCCTTCTGATCCATCTTCTCAATGGCACTCAGGGTATCCAGCGAGGAGATGATGTATCGCCCCCGGCCTTTGTCGACGGCGCTCATCGCGCGGAGGTCTAGAAAACCTTGTCTCAAGCTCGCTTGTTCAGCGCCGCCGGCGGAAGGGTCAACCGCGCCTTGCACCACGTACTGCGAAGTCGGTCCGAAATAGGTATCGCTGTCGATCTTCGAAATTTCCGTGGCCGTAACAAGCGGAGTGCTTGTCGCCAGGCCTTTGATTCGTGCGCCGATCAGAAACCCTTTTGAACTGGCAAAACTGAGGAAGGCATTGAACGGGATCTCAATATCGAAAATAAGCCCGAGTGACGCTGCGAGGGACGGCTGCGTCAAGATAGCGTTAAACTTTCTGTTCACGGCATCGGAGTTGACCTGCTTTGCGGCCTTGATCGGGACGTCGAGCAATCCCATTGCGATCCGATGTCGGAGGAGGATACGGCTGGCGTCGGGAAGCCCGTTCTTCGCAGTGATACGGGCTTTGGAAGGGCCGCTCCACAACAGCTCGGCCGTGTCATCAACATGTGCGAGAAGTTTGTCGAGCAGATCTGCATCGGGCCCTACGCCTGTCGGGCCGGCGACTTTCGCACTTCCTTTTGCCCGCGCCAGGTATGCGGCCTGCTCCCCAACGAGTTTTTGTAGTATTTCCTGCGCGATCTCCGGTAGTGACGGACCATGATCGGTAATCGCTCCGCCAGGCGTGAGCGATGGCAAAGCTTTGAAGAAGGCGGGTGCGATAACGTTTCGCAATACTTGGCCGGTGAACACGTCCGCTGACGCGCCAGATCCGACCTTTGCTCTTTTCAGGACGCGCGCACCTGCCGATTTAAGAGCGATTCTGGCAGTCAACTCCTCAAGGAACGGGCCATATTGTGTCGCGCCACGGCTGAGGATTGGCGTCTGCGCGGCGCTCGCTTTCGTAAAGGATGTCTTCAAGGCCTCATAAAGCTGCGGTATCTGATCCGCTTTCAGACCGTCGCTGAAGATGCGCGTCCAAAGCCGATCAGAAGCAGCAGAATCATAGGCAGAACTTGCAAGCTTCACCCCCTGGATTTCGGTGAACTGAGGCCTGTCATAGAGCGCAGCGATAATTTCGATTGCGGCTTGCTCTCTTATTTTGGCAGCAACCTCTGACGGCCAGTTTGCGAGTTCGACGGTGTCCGGATCATCCTTTGAAACGGTCGGATCGGGCATCAGCACCAAGCTTATGCGCGCGTTTTTCCCATCTGCAGTTAACCCGTCCGGCACGATCCGGATAAGAGATCCCACCTTCGTTTCGGCGCTCATGGCGGCTCCTATAAAAGCTCGTCGGCAAGGAACGCATAGCCGCGCTTATACTCTCGCCATTCGGTATCTCGTCTCGGCACTTTTGCGCGTGTCCGGTGAATGACGGAAGATTTGCCCTTCGCCGTCGACATGAACTCGCTGCTTTCTGATGAGCTAAGATTGTATTCGGCCGTGAACCCATACGAGAGTTCCACAAAGCCAACCTTGAAGCTGAAGCTATAAAAAGAAGAACCCTTTACGGTCCCGTTTTCGGACGTCATACCCACTTCAAGGAGGGCGGCGATCGAGAAACAGGCTAGATTGCCCTCACCTGCGGCCTGAACGAAACCGCTGAAGGTCGCTTTCTCGAGGGTTTTTGCGAAATACAAGCCGGCAGCCACCCGTGCCCAACCACTAAGCGGAGGGAAGGAGAGTGCCGCCATGGCGACGGCCTCTATGCAGATCTCGACCGCTGTGAACCCTTTGGCGCCAGCTTCCAGGCCCAGAAACATCGCACCGCCATAAAGGGTTGCCACCACCGTGACTGGCGCCTGGCGTGTTCCCACTTTCATGGCTAACGTCGCGGGCTTGTCTTGAAGTCGCAGGATGACAGCGATGTCCAAAGAAGCATTCAGAACAGCGAAGGTTCCGACAATAAGGTTCGTTGGGGGGATGCGGTAGCCAACTTTGATAAACCTTTCCACCAGATCGATAATATAATATGGCCCCGACTCGCCGCCTTCAGAAAGCAAACTCGTTATGGGATTGAGATACTTGAGACGGCCGTCCAATTCCACTTTATTGATATCAACCTGATCGACAGTAAGGCCGCTTCCTTCTGCCGCGCGAAATTCAATCGCGCCCAAATGAACAGTCAACAACGGTTCGGCGGGAAACAGCGTGATAATCGTTGGTTTCAGGTGTCCCTTCGAAGCGACTCGGCGATCGCCTGACAAAAGATCAACTTCGATCGTGGAACACAGTTCGAGGTCATTCTCGGCTTGGTCGTCGACGCTTTCGTCGATTTTGAAACCATAGCCATCGAGCTTTCTAAGATCGGTTTTCACCTCGTAACTGACGCGCGCCGTCGTGGGGATGAAATGCGATAGTTGCGCCTCCAAAGCGTTTTTGAGCGGAGTTAGGTCGAACACAGCATCGAAGTGTCCCCTCAGAAGAAGTTCCGACAATTGCGAAAACGCGCGCGCCGCTTGCGCGACTTCAGAGTCAATCCAGGAGTCAAAGAAGACGACAGCATCTTGCCGCGTTTTGGCTCTTACGTCCGGCGAGGGATTTTGAAGGCCGACCTGCAGTGCCGCGAACCGGCCTCGTTCATCCTGCAGTTTTCCGGGGAATTGCACCAAGATCTGCAAGACGTCTTGTTTCAGCAGGAGGCGTAAATAGCTAGCTGTCGAACTGCCGCTTTCCAGCAACAAGACGAGTGTGTTCACCGCAGTGAGCGCCACATCATATAATTTCAGACCGGCGCTCACGACTGCCAGTCCGAGTTGCGTCGAGATTTTCTCGATCTGCTCATGCACCGCGCGATCAAACCGCACTGCTCTCGCAATAAGACCTGCAACGTGCAAGTCATTTTCGACCGCGAAGGTCATCAGGTCGGAGACCAGCAGTCGTAAGGTGCGAGGGTCTCGAGCACCGTTTTTAATCGCATCCTGCCATGCACTGATTTTGTTGGTAAAGTCGTTAGAAATCGATTTCGCAGAGCTTTCCGCATCGGCAATTGCATGCAGCAATTGCGTGCCGGCGTTGTTGATGTTTCCAGTGTGTTTTTGAAGTTCCGCCCCGAGGTCCTTCAATTTCTGAAGGGCGGGTGTGCTCGCGTTTGCGAAGGGATCGACGGTGGAAATCAATCGCACGAGAGCGATGAGACCTTCACCAACCCTGCCGATTGCGTCTCGGCAAACCTTCGCGTTGTCGATCGCAAGCGCAGTGAATCCCGACTGGATCCGAATCGCCGGCAGTGATAACACGTCGACAGCAGAGCTGAGCCTCTCCAGAACAATCGCTGCAGATTGAAGCGCATCGCCGCGCAGGGCTATGACAGACCTGACCACTGACAATTTCGCATCGACGTTCTGGCAAACGTCTGCTGCCGATGGCAACTTCTCCCACTCGGAGTTCAAGTTCTTCAGAACGCCGCTCAGATCATTCAATCCGAGGCGCACATCACCAATCCTGGAAGTTGCTCGCTCGCGTAGTGGCGACGGGAGCTTGCCGGCTTCATTAAGCGCGAGATCCAAAGCGGGCTCAACTTGAGTGACGACCACCGCCTGTACGTCAGTCATTGGCGCCATTGTGTCGCGAGCAAGGCTTTGAACTGCAGTAAGAGCAAGATCGCAAAGGTTCACCACTTTGTCGATCTCGGCTGCGATATCGGCGAGCTGCCCGCTCTGGATAGCAAAAAGCAAGGTGTCTCGAAGGAGCTTGAATATCGCCTCTGTAAGCTGGCCCTCCCCCTCCCGGGCCGCTTTGATGAGGCTGTCAATTGCTGTACGGGCCCGTTCTGCGACGCTCACGAGATAAACGCCAAAGACATCGTAAAAGAGTGTTTGCTTGATCTTCTCGACGCGCTCTGCAATTTTCTGGTTTGCCGCCCCTGCCAGGGCCTTAGTCAACCCATCCGGATCATCACATGCGGTTGCTGCTCCGGACGGCCCTAAGAGTTCATGTAGAATTGCCGCCCCCTCGGTCGTTGAAGCAAATTGCCTGCAAGCGTTTCCTTTCAGTTCATCGATCGCCGCCCCCGCTGCGGCCTCTATCTTCTGTTTGAAAGCTTCCGCTTCGAGACCGATCAGCCACCTAAGGCCACCCTCGATGTCCTTGAGTTCTCCGGCCCCAACCAGGAGACGTAACGCTTCCTCGCCCCCAGCAAGTTCGTGCAGTCGATAAAGATCATCGAGGGCGCTTGCGAGTTGCGTTCGAACCTGTGTTTCAACCCACTGCCGAATAGCCGTCGGTGCCGAATTGACCACGTTTCGAATTGTCTCTAATGCCGCGGACATTTCCTCGACTAGTTCGCTGGCAAGTGCAGGCACGGGATTGCGTGCGATGGCGTTCACCTCGTCCAAGAGGCCGGTAATGTTAGAATGAACGGTGCTGGCGCGATCAATGGCGGCGAGGCGATTCGCGGGGAGTTCTCCTTCTTGGCCAAGCGCATCGCGCAATGTCCCCAGACTCCCACGAAGCGTTTCCAGCTTTGAAGCCAAGCCAGGGTAGAGAGTAGCAAATGTGGGCGCTCCGGGTGCGACCGAGTTTTGCAGGCTTTGAAGCGCGTGGTCGGCGATTTGCATCAGAACGTTGACCGCGTCCCGCAGGACTGGAACAAGGTTGTCAACGGCGGTAACAGCTGTCTCAACGATCTTCGGCTTGTACCCTGCCGGCAGTAGATCGACGAGGCGGATCATGCCAAGCAAAGTTGCGTCCGGACGAACTGCCAGATTGACATCGCTTCGCGCTGTAATGGGTCGCGCTCGCGCCGCCGGGCTGAGACGCGCCGCCTGTGCCACCGCCGCTGAGATTGGGCCTTGCTTGGTCAGGTAGCCGACCTCGATTTTCGGATTCGCTAAGCCTCCCCCCGAACTCGTGTCACGTGCAAGGTCGAATGTTATCTGATCAAGGACGTGCAGGAAGATTTCGAGATCGTTATTTGCAAAGCCGTTTTCGACGTAAACATCTGCCGGCCTAACCCATACGCTGACGTTCGGCTCACCACTCAGTCTTTCGATCGACTGGACCCTGATTTGTGCCTTCTCCAGCAGCGGATAGAACGGCGGCTGATCTTGGCCGTTCATGTATGCATCCATTGTGAAAGCTGCTGACGGATCAGGGAGATTCCGGCCCTCCGCCGCCAGGTGCCATTCAGTGGTTTCGAAGGACGTTTGGTTCGGCAAATCGCTTTCGGCATAGCGGCGCAGTTTCCCGCCAAGGGTCGCACGGCGTAAATTTTGTTCAACCGCAGGGTAGGTTATTCCAACCGCTTGTCGGGGAACCGTAATGTTCTGGTCGACTGTCTCATTGTACGCCTTCACCAGCCCTGCTACCTGGGCCGAACTGGTGGCAGCGCCGTTGTTCACGAATAGCAGTGGCGACCGGACAGGATTGGGATCGCCGTCGATAAGATATTCCCAGATCACATCAACAGTTTCAGTGCTTCCAGTTTTTGTGATGCGTGGCCAAAAGGCATAGGCGTCGCGATTTGGCGTCGCTGTCCCTTCTTGCAGCATCATTCCGCCTCTGACGGGTTCGTCAAAGGGATCGATAAGCATGGGTGTCGACTGCGTAAGTAGCGAAAGAAGTCGCGCCGGCAAGCGGCGGCCATGGCTTGGTTGATTGAGCGCTGGGAACGTTTTGTCGGGCTGATCGACAACGAGCAACGTTCTCATAGCATCATAGCCGGTCGACCCGCGCCCCCGTTTTTCGCCGGACGGTGGGTCTGGCCGATCCCAGAATTGGCGCTCAGTAATCTGAAGGCGTGAGCAGGGATGTCCGACGGGGAACAGGTATCCCTTTTCCGAAAGCCGCACGTAGATCCCGCCTTCCAGAATTTGGCGAAACGTCAACTGTTGCAGGGATATACCGCCGCATTCATCTATCGGTTTCGTCGCCGAACACCATGTCGGATTCCCATTTGTATTCTTGTAAGGCTGCGGTGGAACCCAGGTGCCCGAAAGCAGAGCTAAAGCGGATAGCGACGTAAGACTGAGATTAATTTCCTTGGCGATGGGCCGCGGAATATAGATGCCTTCCTGCTTGGCACTCTCTGCGTCGATATAGGAGTAATTTGGCGGTATCGGCAGGACCTGCCCATTCGCATCGTCAGTACCGTCTTCCTTCAACCTCCTTAGGGCCGGCAACCCGTACACAGAGGTCAGAAGCACGAGATCAAGACGAAACTGTTCGTTCAAAGAGTTCAGAATGCCGAACGGGTCCGGCTGCAATGGCTCGGGAACTGAGCGATCGAAGTTTCGACGAAACTGCTCGACGGTTCTTGTCCACACGAAGCGCAGGTCGGGTTTCGGACCTCTTCTATCTATCGACGCGCTCCATAGCTCGAATATACCGTCGGACATCGGTCGGTTTGTGTTGTCCGCGGGCGCACTAGAAGTGATCCAGCGCGCATTCTTCGACGGGGACAGCAGTAGCCCCGCTGGCAGTTCAATTTGCGTTTCAAGCAAGCTTGGCGGCTTCAAGGAGTCTTTAATGGCTTGAAGGGCCCTGTCCCTGCTGGTCGTGGGTGTTATACCAGCCGTCTTGAGTTGCGTGTCGATCTTCGCATCAGCCGGCAATGCACGGTCGATGACCACCATGCTGTAGCGGGCCCATCTAGTGAGTTCGTGAGCGTTGAACGGAAGCAGCCGATCATTTGCAGGAAGGTTGAGATCAAAAACGAGGCGAGCAGGCCCAGCCATATATGCTTGTGGAAGAAATGGAGGATTTTTCGAGAAGGCTTGCTCGAGCTTGCTCTGTCCCGAGAACTCTACGATTAGCAGGGAACGATCGGCTGGGTTTTCTCCGTCATCCTTGCTACGATGCGCAACCAAAGTTGCAGATCTGCCTTGAACAGCAAGGCTCATATGCCGAAATCGAAAGCGCAGATCCATGAGATCACGCGCTCTGAGGACCCTGAGATTTGCCGGCGTCAATGGCAAAAGAGTTTCGAGAACCGTCCTCAGATTTGCAGTTGTTTCCGCGCTGAACCGCACAACCCCCTTCGTTCCCTCATCGCTAGGTGGAAAGGCGGGGTTCGGGAATTGCATCGACGATCGATCGCCGATAATGAAATCCAAAGGCGCGGAGGCGAATGCCATCTCTGCAAGATCCGCGCCGTCGATTGGAAACGTTGCCGCGATGAGATTGGTTTTTATCCTTAGATCGAATGGTGTCCCGTCGAGGTTGAAGTTAATCGGAAACTCGTCATCACCGATGACGGTGACTGTACCCGGATCGAGCCATACGATTTGCGCTTTACGTCGAACCCGGGCGGCGACGCCCACCTGGATTGGAAGTAAGCCAACTTCGCCGGCAACCACCGCCCGGTCCAACAGAATACGGCGCGCGAATGGGCTGGTACTGCCTATGCGCAGTACAGACGGTCCATCCATCCGCACAAATGCTCGTCGATTGGTCGAGAATATGCCGGCATAAATATCAATGGGACTGCGCTCGGGATTGGTCAGAGCCAACGATGCGCGTGTACCGTCACGCGCGTTCCACCTGACGATCGTGATTTCTTCGCGTGTGGTAAATGCGAGTCTCAGACGCGTCAAAAAACGTGGCGGCGCGGCACCTACATAATCCGCCACTTCAGGGGCGTTTCCGGGGATAGTTGCGACGAGAAGACTGTCGAATGCTAGCGCCTCCCCAGATACGACTAGCTCCGTAAGCAATGGCCCATTAGGATCTTCGATCCGCCATTTCCAGTCCGGCGTCAGCGTCCACTGTGCCCCTTTCCGTAACGCAATGGAACCACGCGTTCCAAATCTGATAGTTAACGCGTCCTGGGTAATCGCTTGAGCGGTGATTCTTCCATCGAGCCAATTTAGGAAAGGAACGTTGAATGCGCTTGATGCCGCGCGCCAACGAAAATTCAAATTCCAAACGCCACCGTCCCTCCGCGACAAGTTCAGAACGAAACTGGCGTCTTGTCCGGTTCCAGGCCATGCGGCATTTTCAACTCTGATTTCATGATTTGGCCATCGGCCATTGGCCCTCGTGCGGTGATAGACCCTTGTATCGACCCCCAGCGTTGCATGCCTGAGGCGCCATGTGCGGCCGGCATAGATGATTGTGAACTCGTCGCTGTCGACGACGACGTCGAGGTCGTCGGATGGCAGCGCTGCGCGGACCGTCGACGCGATGAAAGTGCCCGCAGTCCCAATTAAAAGCGATCGACGTTTAATAGGAAAGGAACCGCCTAAATAGGCTCGCTTCAAAGGAGTATGCAACTCTTTAAAAGCTATCTTGGCATAACTTGGTGACGCAAACTTCTCGCCCATGACTGCCCCCTCGGCTGTCAACGACTCTATTTCACGTATTGCGACATTGGTGCTCCCCCCGCGAAGCAGGTTGAGCGTACAACCGTTTATAGAAAATTTCAAGTGTATGCTCGGCCGCCTTGCATCATCCTTTATTATTAGCGCCCATCGATTTCGACGAAAATCGATCTTTCTAGGTGGAGAGAATCCACGTTGCAAAGGTGAGGAGCAACAACTGCCGATTTGACATTGACCAAATCTCATATCACAAACTTGGTGCTGGTCGCGAAGAACCTCACTTCGGGAAGATGCACAAGATCCGCAGGTAAATCGCCGAGCTGACGTAACTCGGACAATCACAGAAGCATAATTTTCTGCTGCCGACATGCCGTTCACTTACCGAGCTACGCTTCAGCGCGACTCTGAATGACAAGGAAGGAGTTTCATGAATGCGGAACTACGTCCGTCAGATGTCAAATTGGGACAGACCCGCAAAAAGCATTGATCCGTCGGGTTATACGAAGCATCGGACGACATTTGCTGACATGACGCGTTTGGGGACGTGATGTCTCTATGGAAGGTCTGGAGGAGCGAACGCAGATGGCTAAAAAGGCAAACAAAGCGCAACACAAACATAAGCGGATCCGAAGGAAGAGACCGTTCATCTGCGATTGCCACAACTTAGATTGGGTGGGGCTTTCGGCTATACCGATCGATGATCTCGACTTAGTGGACTACGCAAATGAGGCGGCCGAGAAGCTCCAGGCCGATTATCCGAGTGTGGTCTTCACAAGCGGCCGCCGTAGTGTTCGTGAACAGGCTGATGCGATGGCGGGAAACATCGTCCAAAATCGAAAGTGGATAGAACAGACCTACTTGAAGAGCGACGAACGAGACTCCCTTCAGAAATGGGTCGATGAACATCCTGAAGCTACCACCAGTACCGCTATCGCTGACGGTCTATTTGCAATAATGGATGGGTGGTCGGATGGCCAGAAGGCGAATCTTTCCCGCCACTTCAGCGGGCAAGCATTCGATGTTCGACCCGTTGCCGGCAATTCAGGAGACGAAATTAAAGCCGCTATCAAGAAACTTCCTCGTCTACGCAAGTTTCTCGAAAAGGAAGGTGGCTTAACCATTTGGCACGCTGATTTCGAATAGGAGCCAGGAGGTCGGATTGTTTTAGGCAAGAGGTGCCGTCCATTCTAAGTTTTGATTGAGGAGCGATACGGGAGGCGGCGATCAGCAACAGCGAAAGTCTGCGGCAGTTGCTCGACCTGGTTACCAGGTCAGTCTGTTTGCCGCTCAGAGCGGAAGAGGACTACATGGAGCGGAAACAGCGGTCATCCGGCGGATGTTTTCCAGCTTGGCACGGAAGTTTGGCACACCGCGCTAAAGAGCGCGCGTTCTTCGAACCCCGCGCTCTTTTTCGCTTTTTATCGGGCAAAGCAGCCATTGGGGATTTTTGCTGCGAATTTCCGCATCCCACCCAATGCAGTCAGGTTCGGGCGATAAGATCGGCGCGATTGACGCCGATCTCGAAAAAGAAGTGAGCTTTAGAAGGGGCAGAAGCCGGCAAGATAGGTTGCGGTATCATTTAGCCAAATGATCATGTCGCGATACCAGGCCTTAGCCGAGTCATAGGCGACCTGAACGACGCCTAAGAACATCACAAACACGATAATCACACCCAAGAACTTCCCGAACCCTTCGTCGCCTTTGGGGTCGTTGCTCTGGATCACGTATTGTTGGCGGTTTTCGTTCAGCATATCCCTTTAGCGATCCCGGTCGTCGCGGTCGCGTTCCCTCTGTTCGATCTGCTCCCGCTCAAGCTCCTCGAGTCGAGGAATATGCTGTTGTGCAGGGTCAGTCCGTGTCGTCTCTCCGCCGCGTTGAGCGGCTTCCCGATCCTCATTTAGACGATCTTGCAGGCGATTTGTAGCATCGACGGTTGGAGCCAGCTCGTGAGCGGCTCGCGCGTCGCAGTCAATCGGCTGCTGATCTTCTTCCTCGGCCCGCAAATCACGCTGCTGTTCGTCGACTGTCTCCACATTCGAGGGTGCCTTGTCCTTCACTTCCTCTGGACGATCGGATTTGTTTTCCTCCTGCTCAATTGCCTGTCGTAAACCAGGATCTTGCTCGGCAACGTCTCTGAGGTAGCTGTTTCCTTCGACAGCCAACTGCGCGGCCCTTTCCATTGCCTGCTGTAGTCCGGCTTGCATCCCGTCTTTGGGGTCGGCCGAAAACTCGCCGGCCTCGATCCGATCAAGTCCCTCTCGGTAGTGCTCGATTTCGATCATGGCCTCGTTGCCGGCCTCGACAACAGCCTCGCCATGCTTGGCGACCGCAGCATCCCACTCGTCGTTGGCCGAATCACGCGGCGTCTCGCTGCGAGGTGCTTCGCCACTTTGCTCCGCCAACGCCTCTTTGCGCTGTTCGTAGAGATCCACCAGCTCACGCCTTTGATTGACGAAATCTCGGGCCAGGCCGGCTATCTCGTCAAAGTCCGCCCGATCGTCTGCCGAGACCGACCGCTCCAACTTGAACAAGGCCGTCTCGACCTTCTTCTCGTAAGTCTCAAACTCTGCTCGTGACATTTCGCGCAATTCCTGACCCTCCAAAACCATCTCCTGCAATGTAGCCAAATTGATGCGGAAGTTCGATCCAAAATCCGCGCGAATGACAGTTCCGCTCGTCTCCGTTTGTGCTGTCGAAAGCCCGGATTTTAAGTATTCTCGATGCTGTGTGGCATAGGCCACTACTTGACGATCGCCACCCGCAAGGGCGACCTTCTGCCACGACTCCTGCGCCTTTATGATGTACTGCCGGCTCCGATCACTTTTGGGGACCATGCGTCGGCCGCCGCGCTTGGCGTCATACCTCGCCTGCGCCGCCTCGCTCGTCCCGACATGCTCTGTGCGGCCTTCGCGGCTCACCGGCCGGACCTGGGTGCGCGTGAATGCCGGCGGGGCTGCAAACTCGCGCCGATCCGTCATTTCCATCTCAATGCCGTGCTCCCGTGCCTTCTCCGCCATGACTGACCGCCACTCCCGAAACACGGCGGGTGTCGTCTCGATGCGATCACCGGAATCCGATTTCATCGCCATGATGGCATGGGCATGCACATGCGGACGCTTACCCCCCTCCCCGGCCTCTTTCGGGTCGCTGGCGGGATCGTGCATTGCGAAGACATAGCGATGGCCGGCAAACTGATGAGCCAGGAAGTCGCGCACCGCGCCTTCGAATGCGGTAACATCGGTTCCGGCCCGAGCCGACATGATGACGTGCATCACGTCGCGGCTTTTGCGGCTGTGGAGTTCGCCGCGCCATTCCTTCTGCACCAGGTCGCCGGCGACCTTCTCATTCGCCATCGGCTGGCCGCGATCGTCGCGAACGTCGTCATGCCGATCGACCAGCCCGCGCAAGCGGCTGGCGCCGAACTCGACGCCATTTCCGTAGCCATGAAAGGAGAACTTCGCCGCAGCCTCGCCGGCGGCCGCGCTGGCGTCGTATCGGCCCTGGATGATGCCGGCCGCTTTCGCGTCGCCCGTCAGCCGCTCCCCCTGCCCGCCTCGCAACACGACAAGCCCCTGAACGGTCACCGAGCCGCCTTCATTTTTCGCGATCGCATAGGCATAGCGCCGGTCGCCAAAGCCGCTCGTCAGCGTGTATCTCACCTGCTCGTGCAATGCCTCATCCGATGCAAAGCCGGACGCGGCGATTTCGACGGAAAAACTCCCAATGTCCCGGCTTTCTGCGCGGTTCTGAAAAAGGTGGTCCCAATCGCCACGGATGCGCGCCAATTCCTCCCTCCCCTCGAGGATCCTGCCGTTCTCATTCTCCACCTTCAGCTCGCCGGCACGCGACACATAATTCAGCATCGATCCGACCCGAGCACCGCCGCCGTATGACGCCATTTTGACGACTGCCGGCTGGCTCCCCTTTGAGACGGCCGCTAGCCGCGCCTCCATCGGTCGGGCGACCGTGATCGCCGACGTCACCTGCGCTCGAGGAGCCCCCCTGCCCTTCGATGCGGATCCACGTCCACCGGAAGCGCCGCTTGAGCCTGCGCCGCCACCTGCAGCACCGAGTTGAGCCAACTGCTTCAGCCGCTTTCGCATCTCTTCTTCTGCCGAAGCGCCGCGCCCGCCAGACGACATTTCGTGCAGCAGCGCTGCGCGCCGCTGCTCCCATTCGCTGGTGAATGCGCCGAAGAAGAGTTCCAAAGCCTACTTCTCCCCTCGACGCTGATAACCAGCTCGCCGCGTCAGAGCACGCAGCTCGCTCATTACCGCCGCCTGAATCCGCTGCAGGTTCTCGAGGTTGATGTCCAATTCGCCTGGGTGAACACCACGGCCGCTGTTGAGCGCCCTCGCAACCTGGTTCAGGTTGATCCCGATCATCCGCATGTCTTCGAGAAGCGCCGCCATGACCAGGCGGTCATCGCGGGTCAAGATTGGCCGAACACCCGCCCCTTCCAAATTCAAGGAACGGAAAAAGCTGGACACCGTCATACCGGCGTCGACTGCGGCCTTCTCGATCGCCGCATGTTCGTCAGCCGTGACGCGCACATGCACAGTGCGATCCTTCTTCGGCGGCTCGAGAAGAGCGTTGAATTTCCCCTCATCCATTTGGCCGTTGGCCCCCTACACTGGCGATTGCGGCAGATGATCGAGGGTTTGTCCCTCGATTGCAGGAAAATGGCGTAGCACATTTTTCCGTATCCTGCCCCTCCTAATTGTAAGGGAAATTCAACTAAACAACCTCGAGCTGCCCGTCGCTGCACTCGGCCTCTGCTTTGCGACCGGGACTTCGCCCCGGTCATAGAACGAGGGAACGCTCACCAGGGTTCACGTCCGAAATCCGCTTTTGAAGGCCCCTGTCTGCCCCTCGTACTCAGCCGCAAGGGACGCTCCGCCCTTGCCGCTTCCGTGCGAGCGTCAACGCCGGCCTTACGCGGCTCCGGGGTTCACTGATCGGGCGGAGCATTTAGGTTGACGCCGTCGAATAAAGCAGCCGGCAGGCACATGCGAACGTCATGTTGATATTTCACACGAGTTTGCAGCACGACCTTTCCACATCATGTGTTTATGTGGCGACTGCGAAAATGGTTTCACATCGTGGGGGGAATTGTTCACGTCCTATGGCTGTGGTTTAGCTGGTTTGATTGACTACACGGGGCGGTAGTGCAATGATTCCATATCGTGCGGGCAATTGTTCGCATCGTGTGCACGTGCGACACGGAAACTCCGTGCAAGTACATGGCGGATTGCGGATTGACTTTGAGCCAGCAAAGGGAGTTGTGACGCTTGCCACAGTTTATTTCTGCCGTGAGTGGCAAAGGTGGGGCTGGGAAGACAACAGCAGTAATCTTGATCGCCGGGGAATATGCGCTGCAGGGAAAGCGTGTCCTTCTCATCGACGCAGACGGCCGCCAAAATCTGCAGGAATGGTGGAAGCGCTGTGAGGCAAAGGACAACCTGCCCGCCAACATCGAGCTTATAACCGCCGCGCGCCAGACCACCGTTCAGCAGCTTCTGGAGAACGAGGCGAATAGGTTCGACGTCGTTTTGATGGACTCGCCCGGACAGGACACCGTTCTAAAGGACACGATCATCGCCGGTTCCGATATTGTGCTGACGCCGATCCAGCCGAACCAGGACGAGATCAAGGCCGCAGGACAGGCGGCGGCCGACACGGCCGATATTTCCGATAAGGTGGGGCGGTTAATCCCCCACGCCAACGTCGTCACCAGGATCACCATGCCGGCGAAATTGCTGGAGGCATACCGCCTGATCAGGCCGTTCGTTCAGAACCTGCAGGAAGGGGGATACGACTCGTATCTGCTCAAAACGGAGCTAATGGAGCGAAATTGCTATCGTGAAGTTCGAAACGGCTATGGCACCGTGCAAATGCTCGAGCTCACAGAATCGGTGAAAAAAGCGAGAATGGAAGTGATGAGCCTGGTTCGGGACATCGAAGCGCTTTTGGCGGGCGAGAAAGAGGTAGCAGCGAATGGCTAAGGGCCAAACAACCGTTTCTGACTTCGCAGTCGCGCCACGTCGCAGCCGTCCGGTGGAGCAATCCGGTACTCAGCGAGCCTCCGAGAGCAAGCCGGCTAAGCCGCCGACGGAACCGAGAAATGCAAATCAGTCCCAAGAAGCAGCACCTGCCGGACCTGAGGGTGATAAGCCCGTCAACCGTCTGATCGCCCCGACAGAAGAAGCTCGGCGCGAACGCGCCACCACGAGAGCGTTGCAGCGCGAAGATTCGAGAATTCGCTTGCGCGACTTGAAAAGGGCGCGCGATCGAGAATCCAAGCACTACGTCAATTGCCCGCTGGATTACGACACGAAGACGCGGCTGCAAAAGGCCGCTCTCGAGAACGACGTCAAAATGACAGTCATCATGAAGGCGGCGATCGATCAGTTCCTCAAAGATAACGGCTATTGACCGATGTTAGGCCGCGGCTTTCTTTTTGGCGTGGCCGTCGGCTGCGTCCTCGGCGTGTATGTTGCGCCTCATCTTGGCCGTCCAACGCTCGGGATGGGAAACGTTTCCGGGAGCATTTTGGCGCAAGTCAATGAAGCGCCAGCCGTACCCGAAAAGGGCACGTGGCCGACAGACGATCAGGCCAAGACCCAGCTATTCGCATTATCCAAATGGGACCTAAATAGGCATGGCAACGGATCCAAGTTCATCGTCAACCGTTGCATTCGAATTGCAATAAGGAGATCGCTTGCGAGCTTTCCGCGCAGCTCAAGTGGATCGACGGCGAAACGCAAATTGAAACGATTTTTCAAGGGGTGGCGGCGATTGGAAGGTGATAGCGGCAAAGAATCGCTAAGGCTGTTCTCGGCTGCTTCGCCACCTTCAGAGCCGAACTTGTTGCCCTAACGCTGGGGCGCGTCCTGAAGCATTTTGTTTCACCGCCTCAAGAGGAGCCCGCGGGAGAAATTTCCCCTAAAAAGTATGGGATGTGCTGTGATTCCTCGGAGGGGCGTGCTCCAAAGTGCTTCATTTAGGTGCATAGTAACCGCTGAGGGGCGGAAGCAAAAAAAGGGGTAAGGTCTTTGACTGATGCAATGAGTTTGATGAGCGCACGGGGTTTGGTAGAAATAACCGATCCGGAATTTGACAGGCCGGTCTTCCGCCAGCCGGGTTTCGACGGCACCCTTACCGCAAAGGAGATGGACGAAAAGATCTCGGCCTGGCTCAAGAAAGCGCGCGAAGCCAAGGGTATCTCCCGCGCCGATTTAGCGCATTTGCTAGGGCTCTCCGTATCTGTCTACGGCAGGTACGAGCGAGGCTCAGAAGCTCGGTTGTCGATCCCGCGCCTGATACATCTCTGTGAGATCATGGGCTTTATGCCTCTTGACGTGATTTTTGACACAGCGCCGCACTTGTGGGGCAAGACGCCTGAAGAAGCAGAAGACCGCCTGACATTGATTAAGCTCGTCGAAGAATTGCCTCAAGATACCATGCGCGACCTGATCCGGCTTCTGAGACGCATGACCCCAGGCGAACCAGCGGGCGACGCTGTCGCAACCAGCATGAGCGAAGGCCGCTAGGCGGCGCACCTCCTTTTCAAGTCAGCGCGGGCATGCAGTGAAAAGCGGTAGCCGCCCCACTCCCGTTTACCACAGGCTCCGGCCTTCTCTTCGGCGCGATGTGAAAGCGCGTTCCGGCCTCCGCCTGCTTCGCTCCGCCCAAGGGCGGAGTGGAAAACGGAAGCGACGCGGAACTCTCTGTTAGAGGCTGTCTTGCAGGCCCTTGCTGAGAAGACAGCGCCAAGAGCCCACATCGCCAACGCAATTCGACATATTTTCAAAGAGAGCGACCACCTGAGATACGCGCTGTTGCAGTGCTTCCACGTGACGCCGATGATCGAGCCGTTGCAATCAATTTCTTGAATCGGTCACCACTGATCGATTCATAAAAGTCATTGGACAGTGAATCCGGGTCCGGACATGCTCCTAGCATGGCCCAGCACTGGTTCTGCCTGTATGTCCAGCGAATTGACGCGACCAAGAACATGGCGCGCTACTATACAATGTCGATCGATCCGAATCTCTTCGGCGGCGCTTCGCTCGTCCGCCGTTGGGGTCGGATCGGCACTCGCGGCAAAGGGCGCGTTGTTCTGTTCGAGAACGAGCGGCACGCGATCGAATGCTTCCTTGTCTTGGCTCGCCAGAAACGCGCGCGCGGTTATAGGCCGCGACCACGCTCTGACCTCTGACATTCGATGCTTAACCAGCCGCTGCGGGACGAATTTATGGTCGCAGTTTTCCAAGGGCGGCAGAACTGGACAACTATGACGCAAAGGACTCCCCACAAAGTGCGGGCTTTCCTCTCATGCCACCTCCACGGATCGCGCGAAAACCGGCAGCTATCATCGAGGTGGTTCAGTCCCCGCGGCTTTGCGAGGAACTCTCGTCCGCGGGCTTCTTTGCGTCCGAGGCGAGTAGGGCCACCCCCGCTATCCGTCAAATCGTTCGAGCATCCTCTTGAGCCGAAAGTTCTGTGCACGAAGCCGTTCAGCCAGTAATCTCTTGAGACGCTTGTTGTCGGCGTCCAAGGCGGCAAGCTCGTCGTGGGAGACCTGATTGTCGGCAGTTCCGGGCTGGGCCCTTCGATCCTCGTACTCAACCTCAGGCTTACGCACGATTGTTTGGTCGGAGGCGCGCTTGGCCCGCTTTTGAGGAGTGCGGGTTGGTGTCAATCGACGCTCCGGTGCCGGTTGGCTCTCCTCTACTTGCACGACTGCTTCGGCCGAATCATTGCCCTCGTGATGCTTCGATATTTCCACCTCTGTGCCGATGATAGGTGGTATCGCTGCTAATGCAACGTCAGCGCGCTCGTTGACCGACTCTGCATCGATCGGATCGGCCAACCTAGTTTCACCCGAACCCGGCCGCCCAGGTCCCTCATCAGAATTGAACAAATGCGACGCCGTATCTTCCACTTCGCGGGCCAACGCCTGGAGATCTGTGTCTCCCCAGATTGAGTTCGTTTGGGCTTTTGGCTGTCGTCGCCTCGATTTGCGTTCAACAACGAATCTCCATTGTGGCGTCTTCATATACTTCGATCCCAGTCAACCGTAAAAAACAGAAACACCGATTGGCGCCGCTGCATTCCTGCTGGCGCACCAATAATGGCCTTTCTCGCGTGTTTCAACTGCTCGCCAACGCCCACCAGCGGTCGAGCCTTTCACCCGTTAAGAGCTGGGACGGCAAGCATCGTTTGCTAGCGTCAATGAACGGGGAGCAAATATAGGTCTCTGGCGCATACGGAGGAGACAAATGTGACCTCGCGCACTCCCGTTTCTGGTTAGTCCAGACCGAGCCTCTTGCGCAGTTCGGCGTTTTCCCCTCGCAGCTTCTCCGCCAGTCGCCTGCGGAGCTTCTGGTTTTCCTCTTCTAGCTCGACGAGATCTGCCAACTCGTCGCCCGGTGGTAGGGGCTTGGTGGTCTTATCGTCCTTTTGCGCCGAGATCCTCGCAGCACCTTTCCAATGATAGTAGGTTTGCTCTGATATGCCGACACTCTGGATAGCGTTCTTGAGGGTGTTTCCTTCGCTGACTTGCGTCTCGATCAGCTTAAGCTTGGCGTTTCTCTCTTGTTCGCTATACCTCCTGGGATTAGCGGCCGGCGCCTTTGGTTGAGCCGGTTCCGCAGCCGCCTTCTGAGGCCGTGGCGACCTCAGCTTCTTAGCCGTTGGTACTTTCACTTCAGCGTCCGCCGCTACAGCCGCAGCAACGGGTCCTGTATTACTCTCGTCAGGCATCAGCAATTCCCTCCTTTAATCATCGCCTGTTTTCGGCTGAGTGCTCCACAGAGTCAACACAACCAACAGAGTCGTGCTTTACGGATGGTTGATGTTGGCTCAAACCTAGCGCCTGACGATCTAGGGGTCACGGGGCAACAAGTCTGTATAAGCCAAGCGCTCGCCGCAAAGCTGATCAATGCTTATAAATGCAGAGGTTCGCGACGACCTGGGCTTAGCTGTCCTGAGGCGCAGCGCGCGTCGGCGAATACACACGAAGCCGATTACTGCCGTTCGCCAGTCTCCCGCAGTCATGCAACTTGGGTGGCAACGAGCGCTTCCCGCCAAGTGGAGATGAGCAAGTGCGCCCCTAAAGCGAGCTCCCCGACCTCACGTAGTTTCAAATCGCTCAAGCATCGTCTTCAGCTGAACATTCTGCAGATGAAGCTTTTGAGCGAGTTGCATCCTCAGCGTTTTGATTTCTTCGTCGAGTGTTGCCAGTTCATGAAAAAACAACTCACGTGAAGACCTTCGTTGCAGGTTAACGTGACGCTTTGCGGCGGCAGCGCTCTGCGCAGCCACGCGAGCGTTGGCCCTCTTCCCGCGTTCTCGACGCCTGATCCGCGGTTTGCTTTGCGACTTTGCGCTTGGCGCGCCTTTCTCAACCAGCGAACTCGCTTCGGTGCCCAAACCACCGGCTTCATCACGCGCGCTTGCCTGAGCCTCGTCAGCACTGGTCGGCGGTTCTAACACCTGTGCGACATCGTTTCTGCCTTTCGCCTTGTCCGATGCGGTCGGCCATTGATCAATTGAGACGTCCTCATCTTGAGCAGGTGGGCTGGCAGCCACAGTCGGACTCGATGGGAGCGCGGACGTATGCTCCACTTCGATCTGGAGAGTTTTGGAACCGGTTTCATTCCCGGCTGAACTCTGTTGCGCTTTCGCCGATGATCGCCAAAAGTCAAATCGCGCAAGGAATTTCAACGGTGTTTTCATAGTGTCCCCACCTGAGCAAGCCAGACTACCTGTTGAGCTTTCGCTCTCACCCGGTCATCTTTTGTGTTCGGCAGGGGCTGCTTCTTTGAGCCCGCGCCACAAGTTTCATGGGTACATGATGCGATGACGAGAGTACAGAATAGGCGACACTGCACGGGATTCGATTTTAAGGCAGCTACGACGCTCGGCCAAAACCTAGCTTCCGCAGGACCGCTTGTGCACGCTCAAATGCCGCTAGGAGCGGCGCATTCAGCGTCGACCAATTGACGCAAAGACTGCAGCGTTGCTCCACAATCATCCGATATCTGGTTGCAAGTGCGTCTAGCTCTGCTGCAGGCGCCTTCTCGGCCTGCCGATCAACCCATTCCTGCAGTATCGCTCGCGCTTGCCCGTCAAGTTCGTGCTTCCGCTGTCGAAGCCGGTCGGC
>Ga0228711_1002182_pt1 | contig 29845 bp, 19 predicted proteins | sample MedpolnodulmetaG_2_FD_177996 | JGI IMG/M metagenome (GOLD analysis project Ga0228711, IMG submission 177996) | Root nodule microbial communities from Medicago polymorpha collected in Santa Monica, California, United States - brown nodules | ecosystem: Host-associated > Plants > Roots > Nodule... | reverse complement strand
AGTGCTATGATTGGCACTCTTGGTAGGTTAGGGGAGATTAATCTTGCTTTGGGATTGTTTGAAAGAGCTAGGCTTGAAGGGTATGGAAGCACTGTGTATTCCTTTTCGGCCATGATTAGTGCATTTGGCCGAAATGGGCGCTTCCCTGATGCCGTGGATTTGTTCAGGTCCATGAGTAGCTGGGGAGTTGTACCTAATTTGATAACTTACAACTCAATCATTGATGCTGGGGCGAAAGGGGAAGTGAATTTTGATGTAGTCGTTAAGTTTTACGATGAAATGATAGCCAACGGCATAATGCCAGATCGGCTCACTTACAATTCACTCCTTTCTGTTTGCGCATCGAAGGGCATGTGGGAAATGGCTCAAAAATTATTGAGTGAAATGGACCATAGGCGTATTGTTCCCGATGTGTTTACTTATAACACATATTTGGACACCTTGTGTAAGGCAGGCCAAATTGATTTAGCTAGAAGGGTATTCGAAGAGATGTCGTCGAAGAGAGTTTGGCCAAATGTGGTCACTTACAGTGCAATGATGGATGGCTATGCCAAGGCCAACCTCTTGGACGACGCCCTAAACCTGAACGAAAAAATGAAGCTCCGATCTGTTTGTCTTGATAGAGTGTCCTATAACACACTAGTCGGAATCTACGCAAAGCTCGGCAATCTTGATGAAGCTATTGAGAAGTGCAAAGAGATGGAGAGAAGTGGAATCAATAGAGATGTAGTAACCTACAATGCTCTTTTGTCCGGGTATGGCAAGCATGGCATGTATGATGAAGTTAGAAGACTATTTGAGGAGATGAAGGCTCGGAATATATATCCAAATACGCTAACTTACTCTACAATGATCGATATGTACACTAAAGGTGAAATGTTTCAGGAAGCGATGGATGTTTATAGAGAGTTCAAGATGGCAAGATTGGAGATTGATGTGGTCTTTTATAGTGCAATCATAGATACACTATGCAAAAATGGTTTAATGGAGTCTTCTATTATGTTGCTTATAGCAATGATGGAGAAAGGAATAAAGCCAAATGTGGTCACTTTCAACTCCATAATAGATGCATCTCAACAATCTCCAACTTTGGAATATGGAGTTAATGGATCTTCTGATGCCATTGACTATCCGATTGAAGAATCGTCTCCTATGCTTATTGATGGTGCTTTTCAGAATAAGCCGGGGGAGGACCGGATTATGAAGATGTTCGAGCAACTTGCTGCTGAAAAAGCTGGTCATATAAAGAAGGATAGAAGTGGACGACAAGACAAACACTGCATATTGTGGCTCTTCCAAAAAATGCATGAGCTGAACATTAAACCAAATGTTGTCACATTTTCAGCCATTTTGAATGCTTGCAGGTAAATACTTTGACAATATTTTTTGAATTATACATCTTTTGTAATGTGTTCATTGATATTCTCGCATGAATTATAACCATTTTCAAACCATATAATTTGATCCATTTTGATGCAGTCGCTGCAATTCATATGAGGATGCATCTCTGCTGTTAGACACGCTCCGCCTGTTTGATAATCAGGTGTATGGTGTAACCAATGGACTGTTGATGGGTTACAGAGAACAAGTATGGTTTTCTGCTGAGACTCTGTTCGATGAAATCATGCGTATGGATCCTTCAACTTCGTCTGCCTTTTATAATGCCCTCACTGATATGCTGTGGCACTTCGGTCAGGTAAAAAGTCCAGCCATTAGTAATTTGCTAGTTTTGCTTCTGTTAATTTTCTAATTTATTTATCTAACATTCTAATTTTCTGTTTTTTATGACAGAGACGCGGAGCTGAAATGGTTGTAATTGAAGGGAGACGCCGGAATGTGTGGAAAGGCGAATGGTCAATTTCTTGCTTGGATCTGCATCGGATGTCTTGTGGTGCTGCTTGTGCAATGGTTCATTCATGGTTGCTCAGTTTGCATAGTTCTCTTTTTCAAGGCATTCAACTTCCTAAGTTTGTGAAGTAAGGATCTTTACTACGTATAAACTTTTTATTGTTTTCATTTAATTGGATTAATAAGATGATTAAATTGCTGATCACAATTTCATTTTATTTTATTTCTTTGCAGCATTTTAACTGGCTGGGGAAAGCACAGTAAAGTGCTGGGAGATGGCAATTTGAAAAAGGCTGTTGAAGCACTGCTAAATGGCATGGGCTCCCCCTTCAGAATTTATGAGAATAATTTGGGAAGATTGGTGTCTCCTGGAGAAGTGCTGACTGCTTGGCTCACACAACCTGGAGTTTTCAATCTGCTTGTTCTGTATGATGTCCTAAATCATTCTCAAGCTGCTGCTCCATCACATGATTATCCTGCTCTTCAAAATTAGATTGATACAAGCTGCGTAGCATTGACACTTCAGATTGAATGTGTCTGGTGTCTAACATGTGTCGGTGTCCGACACCGGACACCGACACATGTGATTACTTTCATTATTTTTATTTTTTAATTCGTTACTCGTGTCAGAGCGTTGGGTTTGGTGTCTGTGTCTGTGTTGGTGTCTCATAGGACCCCAATCTTGTATTGATTTCGTGGTTTAAATCCAATTCTTTAATTCAATGTCTTGTATTTCTTTTTTTTCCAGTGTCTTGTATTGCCCAGTTGTAGGGGGGAAAAAAGTGAATGAATAATACTAGTTTGCTCCAATGATCCTTGTTCTTCTTTACTCAATCTCATTATTATCATGACAAAAACCATTAAATCATTATTTTATTTTATGATCCGATTAGTCATGATTCAACAGAACCATTACTAACCAGATGCCAAAAAAAAATAAAAAATAAGAACGAGATGAAGCATGCAATTGCAGTTCAACCGGTTCCATCTGGTTCAATTATAGTAAGGTAGAATCAAAACCAAACCAACTAACGAGCTGACTCGTTCTTGGTTCAACATAGTTTTTTCGGTTCGATTTTTAAATCATTGGTTTGGGGTTATGTTGGATGTAAATTTCAACAAGTTAGTTGAAGGAAGTTCTCTAATTTCAAATGGTGAAATTCTGCTATCTCATTGATCAATGTTGGAATTAACTTACAGATATCAGTAGACAAAAAATGCTCATACAAGAGTTAATGAATTTGGCAGAATTAGATTATTCTGCTCTTCAAAATTAGATTGATACAAGCTACGTAGCACTGACCCTTCAGATTAAATGTGTCTGGTGTCTAACATGTGTCGGTGTCCGGATGTGATTACTTTCATTATTTTTATTTTTTAATTCGTTACTAGTGTCGGAGCGTGGGGTTTGGTGTCTGTGTCTGTGTTGGTGTCTCATAGAACCCCAATCTTGTATTGATTTCTTGGTTTGAATCCAATTCTTTAATTCAATGTCTTGTATTTCTTTTTTTTCTATTGTCTTGTATTGCCCCGTTGTAGGGGCAAAAACAAAAGTGAATGAATAATACTAGTTTGCTCCATTGATCCTTGTTCTTCTTTTCTTAATGGTTCTTATTTCATTGCAATACTTGAGTTATAAGATAAAGTCTCCTAATTGTCATGACAAAAACCATTAAATCATTGTTTTATTTTATGATCCGATTAGTCATGATTCAATCGAACCATGACTAACCAGATGCCAAAAAAAAATTAAATAATAAGAACGAGATGAAGCATGCAACTGCAGTTCAACCAGTTCCATTTGATTCAATTATACTAAGGTAGAATCAAAACCAAACCAACCAACGAGCTGACTGGTTCTTGGTTCAACTTAGTTTTTACGGTTCGATTTTTAAATTATTAAATTGGGGTTATGTTGGATGTAAATTTCAATAAGTTAGTTGAAAGATGTTCTCTCATTTCAAATGGTAAAATTATGTTATCTCATTGATCAATGATGAAATTAACTTATAAATATCAGTAGACAAAAATTGCTCAGACAAGAGGATAACATAGTAAATGAATTTGGCTATCAAGCACTAGAACTTCTTCTTTTGTACCTTTGAATATATTTTTTCTTTTAAACAACCTTTGAATATATCTTATTGTCTACAAAATATAATAAAAAAGAAGAAGATTGGCCTAATAGCGGCTTTGGACCTATAATTGGAAGAAACCTCAATTTTGTAGTTTGAATTTGGTTTTCTAAAATTATGATTGATCTTAAAAAGATGTTTTATTCTTAGTAACATATAATATGTTCTTGTGAATGTTATATTCAATTAATGATTTGGGTGTTAATATATTGTCTTGTATATACATTCTATTGTGAGGTTCTGGGTTCAAACCCGGGTCATGAAGTCCGACCTTGCAATTTTGACATTTGTCAATTGAGTTAGGACTTTTAGACAAAGTAATACTTGCTTTTGGAGAGGACCAGCATGTAATTTAACTTTAATTTTTTATTTTATTTTTGGAATTTTAATTTGAAAATAATTTCTTAAATAAATTATTTGTATTACCATTATCACAATGACTGTTTTAATTTTTTTGCATTTAAAACAGATTTGCAATGATTTATTTTTACAAGTAGTTAGTTCAGAATTACGACATTATTCATTTCGTGTTGAGAAAGACAATTATATGTAGTATATTCACTAAGTTATTTCCCAATTAGGATTATGAGATTGCTGAACTGGATGTGATAATTGCGGATTAGTACGTATTCATATATAGTATAGTTAAGAAAAAATATTTGAAAACGTATAAAAGTTAATTGTCATGATCAGATATTATATAACTGAACTTCCTTCAGTATTTTTTTTCTATGCCTTAGAGGTCAATTCTATAAAAGGATCTTCATATATTTCTATTTTAATTTATTTTTTTATATACTTAGAGTATTAAAATAATTTTTATCATAACTTATTATTTTCCTCTCATCTAACATTTTTTAATTAGTTTTTTTCATTGTCAATCCAAAAATGCAGGATTATTCATTTCATGTTAATAAAGACAATAATATCAAAATATTTACTACACCTTTTTTCTTTTTGTTGGAGAAGTGCCACACCTTTTTTTTTACTACACCTTTTTACTAATTAGGATTATAAATGGTTATTTGATGCGTTAATTGGGGCCTTATTTATTTAGTTTGCTCTGATTTATTCACAACTTTTTTCCCAAATTTCTTTTAAATAATTATGTATATTTCTTAATAAAATAATTGTCCTTTTCTTCTTTTTTTTTCATTTTTAAAAATGAAAAAAGAAACAATTCATTAGTTGCCGTAAAAATTATTTTATCTAAACTCATAGAAAGTCAGACATGTGTCTCTATAAGTTATTTTTTCGTCAAATAGTCTATTGGTTAGAGAAATTTACCTTTAAGCTGAATAAGTGGGGTGTTTGGAGTTCAAACCTCCGCCCCTGCATATATTTATTCGTTTTGGAACTTGAAATATAGACTCTCTTATATGAAAATCTGTAGAAATAGTGGACACTGCGACTAGGAGAAAGATTAATATATGTGCCTACAAGAAACTAAAAGGCGAAAGAATTAGATAGTTCATGTTTAAAGCTTTGGTACACTGGAAAAGTTAGATCGAAAAATGGGGTAGCCATTATTGTGGATAACGAGTGGAAGAAAGATATTATGGATGTAAAATGGATAGAAGATCAAATCATAGCCCTAAAAATTGTAGTGGAACAAAACATTTTAATGTTATTAGGGCTTATGCACCTCGGGTAGGGTTTGAAGAACACATTAAAGTAAAGTTTTGGGAGGATTTAGAAGGCTTAATTCAGGATATACCATTAGGAGAAAATATCTTTCTAGAATGGGGTCTAAATAGGCATGTGGGGAGTGGTTCATGTAATTTCTAGGGTTTGCATGGGGGTATGGCTTTGGAGAGATAAATGCGGAGGGTAAATCCATCCTAGACTTTATGTTTGCTTTTGATCTTATATCTAGAGAGAGCTTGACTATCCAACATATAGTATTGGTTATGGAAGTCAAAGTTTATAGGAGAGGGAAGAGAATAAGCCACAGTGTGGCTCCGTGGATCAATTGGTGTCATTTAAAGTCGAAAAAACAATGATCTTTCCAAGACAAGATCTTTAATAAGGAGTTTTTGGCACCTACAAGGAAGTGTAGATGATATGTGGGACAATATGGAACATGAGATTGAACAAGTAGCAAAGGAGACTTTGGGAGAATCAAGAGGTTTTGAACCTAGGGGTAAATAATCTTGGTGGTGGAACGAAAGTGTTCAAAGTAAAGTGAAAATCAAAAGGGAATGTTTTAAAGATTGGTCGTAATAATTTTGAAACCTGGGAGAATTTTAAGAGAACTAAGAAAGAGACCAAGAAGACGGTGAGCAAAGCAAGAACACAAGCTTTTCGTGGGTTATACTAGTCATTGGGTACCAAAGAGCGAGAAAAATATGTATATGGGCTTGCTAAGAGACGAAAAAGAAAGGAAAACGATTTGGATCAAGTGAATTGTATTAAAGTTGAATCGGGTGAAAATTTTGTTCGGGAGAAAGATATGAAGGATAGAAGGAAGAAGTATTTCCGTAAGTTATTCAATGAAGCATATGAGATCTCGTTGAACTCTAACATGTTGGACACAATATAGGATGATGAAAACTATAACTACTATCATTGGATTCAAGAACACGAGGTAAAAGAAGCATTGAAAACATACCTATTAAAGTGTGGAAAATACTAGGAGATAGCCAAACAACATATGGCTTACGTCTAAGTAGAAGTAAGACGTCGTATATGGAATGTAATTAATTTCAAAAAAAGACGTAGTAGTTCTAACTTAGAGGTGAAAGTTGGAGATTATAACATACCACTAGATACACAGTTTAAATATCTTGAGTTCATGGTACATAACAACGGAGAAATAGAAGCGGTTGTAAATTATCGAATTTAATCTCGGTGGTTGAAATAGAGAAGAGCCTCTGGTGTTTTGATACGAAAGTACCACTCAAGTTGAAAACTTTTATCAGACAACGGTTAGACCAACAGTGTTATATGGAACATAGTGTTGGGCAGTGAAGAATCAACATGAGAATAAAATAAGTGTAGCAGAAATGAGGATGTTGCATTGGATGCGAGAGAGAGAGAGAGAGAGAGAGAGATGGGGTAACATCTAATGTAGAAAAGACGGTGAAAAACGGATTAATTTGGTGGTTTAGACATGTAGAGAGAAGATTTATATATTTCGTAGTAAGGAGAGTAGACAAGATGAAGGATAGCCAAATCACTATAGGCATAGGAAGACCTAAAAAAAACGATCAGAGTAATTAGTAGGAAAGATTGGAAAAATAATGAGTTAGACCAAAATTTGATGTATGATAGTACATTAGAGTGTAATTTGATCCATGTAGCTGTCTCCCCCTTAGTAAAAAAAAGGCTTTGTTGTTGGTTGTTGTTGTTCCAATTTCATAATATCTATTTCATATGAAGTTGTCTAAATTTCAGTTTTAATATTCATGTTTTAAAAATTTTTACTAATTGAAATAGAATTGTGCTGTAAAAGACAAATTTGTACATGTCCTCGTGAGCTTAACTCAGTTGGTTCGAACAATGCATAAAATATGCAATGTCCGAGTTCAAACTCCGGCCACTACCAAAAAAAAAAAGACAAATTTGTACATAAAGTTTTCGGCTAAAAGGATAGTTACTTTTGGACATGAGCCCTACATATTATGGTATGTATCTCCTAAAAAAATTATTGGATATATACTTCGCTATAATAAATCATAATGTATTTATACTTTAATTAAAATTTATTTTTCTTTATTTTTAGAATGAGCCACCAAAGCACCTTGAGTCTTCTTTGATCCTGAGCATTCAACTTCAAGATCAACTAAGGCTCAAGGTGTTTGGGTGACTCATGCGAAGATGGCGGAGGTTCTCGAATTGATCGGCTCATAGTATTGATCGATTCACGTGGTTATCTTCGGGAGGTGGAGGTTCAAGTAGGTGACTATTAGCCAAAAATGTCGATAGAATTTAAGATTTAAATCATCCGGCCCTAGACATTTATCTGGTTTCATTTCAAATAAGGAATCATGAAAATCACTCTTGGAAAATTGAGCTGTTAACATTGAGCTATGTCATCAGTTAAACATCTATGCAAGGCGGATAAAGCAAAGGGACCAAACTGTGTTCTGGCATTCAAACAAATCACCAGAGTAATCCAAAGTAACTTTCGGGATGTCTTCTTCCTTATCAACAATAACGTCGTTACTTTCAAGTAAAGATTTTATAGTATGTACCTTGCGACGCGCTAAAGCTGCTGCATGAAAAAATCTGGTATGTAGATCCCCATCGCTAAATTCTGGTTCAATGAGCCACATATTTTCAAACCTGAATCCTTTTTTGACATGTCTGTTGCCCGAGTTATCACAAATCACCACTATAGGATAGTTGATCTGAAACAGTGACTGCAGAATTTTGTGTTACAGCATTAGGGAATAACTGCATCCAATCTGAATTGGCCACCATCACTCTAATCACCTTCTCTATTTCTTGCATCTTGGACAAAATTCAACTGTCCAAGGAATCCAAAGTGTGAAAGTAGTCAGTGATGCACGGGGAGTAGTTAAATATGTCAACAAGAACAGTGTTGTGGTGTCCATTGACCTATACTGTCTGATTGTTGGAAATTTTAGAGAAAATTCCATTTGTAATGGTTAAACATGTTAGTAGAGAACTTAACAGTGAAGCTCATAATCTTGCTTTAGCTAAGATAGTTGGTACTAGTTTTTGGTTGAGATTGCTCTCTTTACTTTTTGATGGTTCTGTGCTTTAGCGGGTTTTGAAAAAAATTAATGATGCATGACACTTTTTTATTCTGACGATTTGGTATATTTTTTATGGTTCTGTCCCCCGTTTGACCTCAGGAAAATGTCCGAGAGAATTTAGCAGAAAAATGCCGATCATCCGGTATGTTTGTTCCATCGTGAAACTAACTTCCAAAAAATGGGGGCGTTTCAAGGAAATTCGGCGGGCTAAACAGAAATTATCATATTCTATAGATGAAATGTGTCATTTTACACTGAAATCCTTATAATACAACATTCAGCATTGTTTACCTAACTAACGTGACTCAATTAAAATTGGACAAGGAAGAAAGATTGAAACCATACCCAAAATTGGACATGGAATGAATATAACCACCAAAATCAGCTTACAACTCATATGTGCTCCAAACCAATTCTCATGCCACACAAATTTAGCTTAAACCATACCCTAAATTACTATTATTTTGTCATCTTTGCCATTAAACCAAGCAATTTAATTCCAACTTTTTTGAGGCATAGAAAAATAATGTACTTAGAAGAAGACTAATCTTAAGCTGCAAAAAGGGTGGAAATGATAAATTCTGTATATATCTTGAGAACACATACCACCAAAGTCTAACTGGTATCAAACAAATACAACTTTTTATTGCCTGAACTGAGGTTGATCACAAACTGTTGAACAGTTAAATGACATTCATTATAGAAGACATTCAGTAGCAACTACCAAGATAATGCGAACCATATTTGTTGATTTCCAAAGGGGTGCGTTAACTAAAGACATTTCAGGGGGGGAACTTTGAACCACAGTACTGTCAAAAAAAAGACTAGATGCCTATTTGGATTGACTTATTTGAACTAATCTACTGGCATAAGTTCTTGTGATACTGTTTGAGAGAACTTATAGAAGTAGCTTATATAAACAGCTTATATATCTTGTATGAATACATTTTGACTTTATTTTACCTTTTGTTAAAAATAGCTTATGCATAAGCACTTATATAATATGCACTTAGTCTATAAGAACTTAATTAAGTTGTTTATCCAAACAGGGACTAGTTTCAATACAGTTATGAGAAAGAAAAAAAAAGAGCGGTAACTATTTCCAACTATTCTGCTGACAGACCAAACTATGCTAAGAAAAATGAAAATACACATTTTAGAATCGCTCAGTATATGATTGTCCACATATCATAAGAAAAACTGAAAGTAAGACTATATGCTTATCAAATAGGCATATACCGAGCGATTCTAAAATGTGTCAAGACTATATGCCTTTAGATCTTGCAGTATTAGTGTAAGACTATATGCTTTTCATAAGCAGCTTATGAAATACTTAAAGAAGAATGTGTTTCAGAGAACAAGTTGCAAAGATCCAACACTAATACTGCAAAAACTAGTTGCAAGAGAGACACCAGTTAAGTCTAGGAAATGAAATATTGAACATAGCACACAAAGAAGTACAATAATTTGGGCATTTACATCATTTAAAAGAAAATGATGAAGAGGGAAATTTTTATTAACTTGAGCGACACTGACGGTTATTTTACAACCATCTCCGAGAAACTTTGAACTCCATCTCTTACAGTTACAAGGTCAAACTCTTATCCTGACAACTCGTGGACAAAAAACTACTATTCACAAAAAACTCATGCATCTTTTACATACATATTAAACATGATTTTTACATAACTCGGCAGCATAGATGAGAGAAAGTCATGCAGACAGTAACTACACAGTTGTTACAGACTTAAAGTGGCATTTGAGTCTGTTGTCTGTTTCCTAGCACCCAAAAAGAGTTACTTAATGTTCGACCAACCCTGATTCAGCTCACAATGATACTTTCCTCCCTTCCATCATTTTTTCAAAACTCTTTTATGTTAATCGATAGCAACAGCAATCTATTTATTGACTATTTTCTTATTGTAGGATGCATCAGTACTCGTGTTTTGACATCAGGTTCAAGACCGTGTTCCAGCATTTTTGTGTAAACCACATTTGCCAAGTTAATGTTACCACGTAAGCACATCCCTTGAACAGCAGCATTATACAGAGCGGCATTTGGCACAGTCTTCTGCAAAAGGAGATAATAAGGAGTTTACGTCAGGAGACAATGAGATAAATCAGTTATTCAAGAATTTTAATTAAAATTGTTACTTTCATGGAAAAGCCAAATTTGATCAGCAGTATCCATGTATACATAATACTCAGCAAGCATAAATTAATATCAAGACAAACAATACTAACTTTTTCGGTTAGGCGAACTTCTAGATGCAAAGGTTTTTGGAAACCATTGTCTCTTTGGGATTTTTTTAATTAATACTTAAGTAGCTTAGTATTTTGAAATCACAGATAGAAGAACCTTTAAAATTAACCTCAAATTAAGGGGATCTATGATTGGTTAATCCAGCTCTTCCACGTTCAATTCCAGCATATTGATTCAATCAGTAAGGTCAAATGATGTTTTTCTTTCATAATCTATGTGACTCAAATATACATGATTTTGAAATCCAAAATTTAAATTCATAAACTGAAAAGAAAAAAGAAAAAAAAAATTGACGCTAAATTAGCCCACCGAAATTGGCCTCGGAGAGAATCGAGCCTGAGACCTTGAGAGTAGCATACTCCAAGGTCCTAAGCCAACACCACCAAACCAGCCCAAGTGGGTTTCACAAATGATTTTGATGATAAATGTTTTAAAAACCAAACCAGTAAGGCCTTCAGGTCATGGTTCATCCACCTTAAACCACTCCAACCGAGGGGGAACTGCGATCGGACTTCTAAAATAACTCAACCGTAGTAATGATTGGTTCAAATTCAACCTTAAACTATTCGGTTGTTTTTAAAACACTATTGAAACAGTTAGGTGAAAGTAATGCTAGTGTAAACAAATATTTTTTTAATGGTGGTAATGCTAGTGTAAACAAATATATACATTGATAGAGGTTCAAGTATTATCTATTTAGGAAACAATTTTAGCTAGCAATAGATAATTAAGGATTACTTGTGGTTTTATAACAAGCTAGACTAAGACAAATATTGCTAAGAAATTCAAAAAATAAAATAAAAAAAATACTCACATTTAGGATTTCTTCTAGTTCTTCATAGAGTTGTCCTCTAGTACAGCATCTTATTATGGACAGATAAGTAAATATGTTTGGACTGCAATTCTGGTGAACCATATGCTCATACACCTGCCATGCAATTTTTGGCTTCCTTGCAAGCTCGCAAGTCCTGATCACTAGGTTATACGAAACTGTCAAATCAGACAGTCCAGAAGCTTCCATTTGCCACAGAATTTCGACAGCTCTATCCCACAAACTTAGCTCCGAGCAAGACATTAAAGCAGTATTGTATAAATGTTTGTTGAATTCACAAATTTGACCTCTTTCAATCCGATTGTAAATCTTGAGAGCTTCATCGTGTTTATTGGCCTTGTTGAGAGAAGTCATTAGAGCGTTGTATGTATACGCATCTGGTTTTTGGCCAAACGATTTCATCGAACTGTATACCTGAAATGCCAGATTGAGTTCCCCTTCCCTTCCAAGTGAGTTAATCAATACATTGCACGCAACTAAGTTTGGTTTGAAGTCGCCTGTCAACATTTTTTGAAAGACGCTTAATGCTTCATCCCATTTTCCCTCTTTAGCACATACACAAATGATGGAATTTAATATATTGCTGTTTGGTTCAAATCCATTTTGAACCATTTCATGGTAAGCATAAAGAGCAAGCTCACTTTGGTTACAACGTACAAAACTACTAATTAACAGGCGATACGTAACCAGTGTTCGATCACACCCATTTTCCTTCATATTCCTCCACAACCTCTCTATTTCACTCCAATTGCCAACTTCCCTACAAATCGATATCATTGTGTTATAAACAACGGCATCAAAATCTTTCTCCACATCACATACCCTTTCTAGTTTTCTGAAGAATTCAACGGCCGAATCACATCCTTGACCTTTCGCACTTGCCATAAGAATCAAGCTATAAGTATGCCCCGTAGTCATCCCTTTCTCTTTCGTAAAATCGAATACTTTAAAGCAATCTTTAAACGACCCATTTCTCAGAAGACCCGACAAAAGAGAATTACAAGCATGAATATTCGGACAAAGACCAAACATTTCCATTGACCTAAAATACTCCATTGCACTCCTAATCTTATTAGTTCTACTAAGCTCTAAAATCCTATTAGATAACACATTCTCATCCATTTCCTCCAAAAAAAGAACTCCATCCTCATTCACAACATTCAAACCCTGGCGTTGCAAATCCTTCTCCGCCACAAAAGACACATCAACATCTTCTTCTTCCACTTCTCCCAAGGGACCCAATTCCTTCTCCGCCACAAAATACACATCAACACCTTGTTCCACTTCTCCTAAAGGAGACAGTTTCTTATTGGACACAAAAGATGAATCAAATTCCTCTCTTCTTTCATCGTTCTCATCTTCTTCATCATCATCAACAACATTCTCATATTCATCAACAACAACATAATTGTCATCAACAACATCATCATATTCATCATTAACATCAACATTATCAAACTTTTGTTGAGGAAAATTAAAATCGACAACACTAGGAACAAGATTATTATCCTTAGACAAGAGTGGTGTGGTGGAATGATGAAACCCTAATGACCCAATTGAGGAAACATAACAATTTTGTTGTTGTGAAAACAAAACAACATTGTTACCAAGGTAGTTATTACTACAAACAACATTTGGATGAAGACAACAAGGAACAGAATTGTGAAACTGAAATGAGAAATTCAACATAATGGGTAGTAACCAATGTTGTTGATTTTAGTATGGTTGTTATGAAATTATGAATTATGAACTAGAATCAAAGAGAAAATGAGAGAATAGAAGAAATTGAAAAGTTTGAGGGATTTTGAGAAAACAGAAAGAAAGAACCTGTGTTGTTATCAATTGCGCGCAACTCTGCTGCGTTTGCGTTTTGGTTTTTTTGGATGGAGCTGTTATTTATGGTTTTATTGTAATTGTCAAAATAAAAAGAGTTTTTTTCTTTGCAATAATTTTTTACTACTATTTTTTTTCTCCTATTGATTTCTCGCACCCTCTTTTTTGTTTTTTCTTTCAAAATATCATCCGTTAGAATTATAAAATTTGAAATTTATTGTAGGTATTTTTAGATTGTATAATCTGAATTTATGTTCTTTCAAAAAAAGAAAAATCTGAATTTATGTATTTTTAGATTTTATGTAACAAACTCATTAAAAATGACAAAAATATAAAATAAATTTTCAAACACCTAACACTAATTTATTAAACCTAAAACTAAACTTGCATCACTAGAAGATGGAAGGGGAAAGAAGGTTGAGGTAAGGTTTGTTTTCTCTCTAGGGCAAAGAAGTCTTTGATGGTCAACCTTATACCCAAGCAAACAACCCTTAACCCCTGAGTGATTGTGCAAATTTGCAGAGTGGCACCATCACTTTTGTCCGCTCATACAATCTCTAAAACATTAGATTAACCTTTTTGAATGAAAGACTAATGATGGAAACAACATTGTGGAAAGAAATGAGAAAGAGAGAGTGTGAGATGATGGAATGAAAAATTGTGAAGGATTGAAAGGTATTTTATAGAGGGGAAATTGTGAAATTGGAGTGCATAGAGTGTAACGATTCATTATTAAGGGGTAAAAAAAATGTGTTCAACTGATCTGACCAACCATTAATATTGGTAAAAACCCAAAGTCACTCTTGTTGAGCAAGTATCCAGCCAAACTCTGAGTAGGTTCAGATTATATAATCTGAAACTGGTCTAGAACATTTCGGATTATATAATCTGAACCGATTCAATAATGTGTTAACTTTTCAATGTGATCCACATTGCACAGACAATTTATTGTGGTTCACGACGTCCTACGACTTCTATAAATAAGTGTGCATGTTTTCATAAGCAATAAACCACATCAAAAGATCATGGACACGTCGGCCATTGATCCGAACACCAAGCTAAATGTAGTTTACTGCAACGGAGGAAAACCATCCCATATGTTCAGGGTTCTGAATGATCTCACGCTCTCTGGGTTGAAGGATAAGCTGAATCAAATCAACCACAGAGACGCAAGGAGGGTGGATTGTATTAAGTATTGACCGACTTAGTCGAACAAGCGTAATTCAGCCGGATGAAACTTAAGAATGACGACGATGTAAGTACCATGTTCTCGATATTTGGTTAGTAATTACTAAAGGACCGACCAAGTTGGACGCTTCATTAGTCAAATATGTTGAAGAAATTCAGAAAAGTTTGATGTGACCTAGAAACTATGAAGAGATCAGGGCTCTGTTGGAGGAATCCGACGAAGAAATTAGTTTAGTTGATTTGTGATCTGTTATATTTTGTTTTATTACGTGTTTTACATTGTTGAGTTATGTCCCTGACGTATTTGAAATTGTTATATTCAATGTAAGTCAAAAATAATTAAATTCCCTATGTTAAAACTCTTGTTTTGTAGGGTGCAAGTTAGGTTCGAATTATATAATCCGAACCAATTTAGCACAGGTTTTTTCTATGGTCCACATTGCACCGACAATTTATGTGGTTTACAACACACAAAAACTTCTATAAATTAGTGTGATTGGTTTATTTGTTGTAAAACACAACAAAAAACTATAAAAATTATTGGAAAGATATGTACACCAAGAGGTTGCTATGAGCTAGATCTTGTTGCCTTCGCAATAAAAATATGTCAGTTGGCAAGGCAACATGATCTAACTCAAAAAGAACGGCACTGCCTTTTTTGGATCTGCTTTGGGAGTTTGTTGTTTTGGCTCCTTCAACTGTTGTGCAGGTTTTATACTGATGGTACCGTATCTAGGGAGAGTTTTGTATATCTCATTTTTTGGTGTTTTGGCTTTGTTTGCCACTTCCCTGTTACTGTATTTATATTTTCTGCATGTCCCTTGTTGTTGTTTGCTTGGTTTAGTTCGCAGGGCATTGATTTGCTGTAACAGCTTGCCAGTTTTTGCACCTTTGGTGCTTGGCCTTTGAAATATATGCCGATTAAAAAAAAATCGAAACAATCCTCTTAAAACACTCATTCTTTCATCATTATGTTGCAAATATGATTATAAAGAGGCTGTTGTGAACTTGATCTGGTTGACCTGCCGATTGAAATATGTCACTTGGCAGTCCATCTGGATCAAATACAAAAGCACATCTTCGAATGTCTTTTTAGAAATTTCATCACTTCTGTTATTATGTTATTTTATGTCGTTAAATTATGTTTTATACTTTTTTTTTCTTTCTATTTAAGCTTTATATAATTTGATCTAAAATGTTGCAGGTGTGAGCCAAAAGAAGGTAGAGTGGGATAAAAAATTGTCAAAGCAAGTGGATTTGGGTTTTGCATTATAATCTTTTGAATTTTACTTAAAATTGGTCACCTTGTTCAAAAAAGTCGATCGGAAGTTAAGAATAGCTTATTGGAAGTTACAAGTCGATTGAAAGTCAAAATGAGGTGTTTATTGAGCAAGTATCTAATATTTTTTATTTTTTTAACATCTCTTCGTTTTTAAAAATTGGCTTAAACAATTTAGTTCCTTGATTTTTTGCTGAAACAAGTCATTTCCACCAAAAAGACGTATTTCTAAAACAAAATATGCATTGTCGCATACTCCAATGACTGTTCAACTTCACATTCAACATGAGACATTAACAAAAAAATAAGTCCAAAATATTCCCTAAAAGAAGTCTAAAATATGATAACGAAGAAAATTTCTGAAATTAATTGACAAAAAATTTGGATTTAGAAATTGAGGGATTAAAATCGTAAATGAACGAAATTAAGAGAACAAAAATACAATTAAGCCACAAAAAATTATTCTGAAGCTATAATTGGCTCTGTTTGGTAAAAAGATGCTATAAGTTAGCTAATAGCTGAAAAGATAGTTTATAACTGATGATTGATAGCTGAAAGCTTCTAGCTGAAAAGCTAGCTGTTTGAAATTAAAGTGTTTGGTAAAATTAACTTTAAAAATGAGTGATAAGTATAAAATGACATAAAAGTACAGTATTTTTATTTTTATATAAATTACTAAATATTTTGAACTGGTATATTTATCTTAAATATGTAATTTATTTCAAAGTATTTTTTATCTTTAAAATGATACCTGTGATTTATGAATTTAATTGATATATATTTTTAACAAATCTTGTCTGACTTCATTTTTATATCTCTTCTATTTTTTTTTTCATGATTTTTTTTCTTTTTATTTGAATTAATAAATAAGTTAAAAGGAAAAAAAATGATAATATGAATATATAAGTACAATAGAAAGTGTCCCTTTTCAAACAGTATTTCAAAGAACTGAAATTAATCCTTAAAAAAAACAGAGTTAAAAAAATAAAAAGCAACGTAAAAAAAGAGAATTAAGGAAAAAGGAATAATACAAATTAGGAACGTGGGCAGTTAAGGCCTATTTAGTGGGCAGTTTATTTTTATAAAAAATAATATTAAAGGTTAAAAATGGAAGAAAATATAAAAAGCTACAAGTTATAAGCTCAAAAGCTACTTGAAATAGCTTCTCACAAAAAGTTATAAGTTCATAAGAAAAGTTTGTTACCAAACACGTCACGTTTTCATCCAACGAGCTTATAAGTTAATCCAACAAACTATAAACTAGCTTATTTATGTTACCAAACACAGCCAACATTAGTATAAGGTTTGAGTTTGTAATGATGGATTACCCAATTCCTTTGTCATTAGTTTATTTGTGACTTACTTCATTCCAATATTTAAGTATGTTTTTTTTAATACAAAACTCCCCCCTTTAATTATGCAATAAACAGTTACATGCATTCAACGAGCTTATAAGTTAATCCAACAAACTATAAACTAGCTTATTTATGTTAACAAACGCAGCCAATATTAGTATAAGGTTTGAGTTTGTAATGATGGATTGCCCAATTCCTTTGTCATTAGTTTATTTGTGACTTACTTCATTCCAATATTTAAGTATGTTTTTTTTTATACAAAACTCCCCCCTTTAATTATGCAATAAACAGTTACATGCATTAATACCCCTAATTTTTATATCATAATAAATATTTTACTTTCACACTTATAAGGCTTGAAAGGAACAACTTACCAAATTCATTGACATTTAAGCCTATGAAACACGTTTCTTACAATAAAACAAGTTGTAAAATAATAGCCATTAAATAAAAGCATAACTCTCTTTCACTTTCACTACATGAAAAACCAAAACAAGTCATTTCCACCAAAGCCATTTTCTCCAAAAACATGTCTAACTTTAGACCTATATTGGCAAATGATTCCAAAACCAATCTTGATGAGCTTGAGTGGGTGATTAAAATACGTGAGTCCTTAGATAAAGAACTTGATGATGATGTTGAATTTATTGTATCTATCTTCAATGTACCTAAGCCACTTTTGGCTAGTGATCCAGATTCTTATATTCCTCAACAAATTGCAATTGGACCTTACCATTTTTGGCGTCAAGAGCTATATGAAATGGAGAGATATAAAATTGCTTCAACAAAAAGATTCCAAAGCCAATTACAAAGTCTCAAGTTAGAACATATTGTTGACCAATTGATAAGGTTAGAACACAAAATTAGATCATGCTACCATAAGTATTTAAATTTTAATGTTGAAACATTGATGTGGATGATGGTTGTTGATGCCTCATTTTTGTTAGAATTCCTTCAAATTTACACCATTCAAGATGAAACAATGATACTAAGTTTTTCCTCAAGGATGTCACATTTGTTTGATTATGGAGGGAGGAAATTAGGTCATAATGCAATCTTGAAAGACATAGTAATGCTTGAAAATCAAATCCCTTTATTTATCTTGAAAAAGATGTTGGAGATTAAATTCACATCACTTGAATTAGCAGATGACATGTTGATATTAATGTTTATAGGATTGTTTAAAGAGATTTCTCCTTTCAAAGTGATGGAACAAGACTATCCAGATATCGTTGTCTCTGAGTGTGCGCATCTTCTAGACTTTTTGTATAACATGATTGTGCCTAAATTGGACGAACAATCAGATCTAGTAGGCGAATTGGAGAATCAACACAAAGATAACGTAGACGATGAAAAATCGTATATGAAATACGTTAATAAATTCCTATGTGAAGTTTGTAGGTTGCTTTCGAAATTGAAGACACTGTTAATAAGCTTATTTAAGAAACTCAAGCAATGTAAAGCCATGAAAGTTTTCACTTGGTTGCCTTGGGCAATCATTTCTAACCTTCCTGGAATGGGAATTATAAAGCAACCGGTTGAATACTTTCTTTTCTCTAAAGAAAAAGAAACTACCAAAGCAGAAAATGATATCACAAACAATTCATTGTTAATCGATGAAATCGCTATTCCTTCGGTTTTAGAACTATCAAAATCCGGAGTTAGTTTCGTTGCTACTAGAGGAGATATATCAACTATTTGGTTTGATGTAAAAACAACAACACTTTACCTTCCAACAATTGGTTTAGATATAAACACAGAAGTGTTCATGAGAAACTTAGTTGCTTATGAAGCATCAACTTCATCAGGACCATTGGTTTTCGCGCGTTATACCGAGTTGATGAATGGAATCATTGACACTGAGGAAGATGCAAGGATTCTTAGAGAAAAAGGGGTTATTTTGAACCATTTAAAAAGTGATCAAGAGGTGGCTAATTTGTGGAATGGAATGACCAAATCCATTAAATTGACAAGGGTTCCATTCTTGGATAAGGTCATTGAAGATGTTAACCAGCATTATAATGGTAATGTGAGTATCAAAGTTTGGAAGTTCATGAAGGTTTATGTGTTTTCTTCATGGCAATTTCTTACTTTTCTTGCTGTTGTCTGTCTCTTGTTTTTGATGTCATTGCAAGTCTTTTGTTCTTTCTATAGATGTAATGCTAGAAATCATGTCAAGGTGATTAGATGAAACACTTTAGGAATGGTATTTTTATTCTGCTTAAAGTTTTTTAGTAGATTCTCATTTTTCTATCTTTGGCTGTAAAATACATGTATTAGCGGAAAACATTGATGCATGATTATGAGATGCCAAGTTGACACAAGGTCCTACTATGGCCAAGTTGACATCAATTAAGAACCTCCTACAGAACCATAAACATACATGACATGTAGACAAAATGAAAACATGTGGACAAAACAAAATTGATTGATTATAACCTCGTGTATTGTGTCAGATATCAGACACGTCTTCGATCTGAAATGACAGGGCTACAAAGATCAATTATAGACAATCAATCATATGTCTCCAGGTGGGACCTTGAGCTAGTGAACATCATGTATCGCACTAAGATGTTAGATACACCACACTACTTGCAGAAAATGAGAAAACCGACACCTAACAAATTTCCTCAACACACATAAAACTTTCAAAAATAGAAAGGAGGTGGGGGAACTATAGTAACTAACTCTTGTCCAATTCAAGAACTGTAACATTCTTACATAGTTCATTCCTTCACTCAATACAATACATACAAATGCCAACAAAAATTATATTACATCTTTTAGGAACAAATCAGGGAAAGAGAGTATTACTCAACAAGAACCATATGACAACTATAACAGAATTTGCAAATTACAAACGAGGCTGAATACACGTTGCATGCCTCAACACTTTTTGAAGCAATTTTGTACACAGGGTTGCTTCTATGTTTATTCAAAATTGACGACTCATGAGACCCTCTCAGAAAACCCTGATTTTCTGACCGACCAATTTAATCCCAATCAATTTGGTTCCTTTGTTCAAGAACCGTGACCATCATTCGCGTGAAGTTTTGTTCTGCTTGATCAAGGCATAGGCGTCACTATATATAGCGACAACGTTTGAGAAGACTGCTAGGACTATCATAACAACGCATAAAATCTTGTCAGATTTAGTCGCTATGTTGTAGCGGTCCCTGCATTGTTAAAAAGATGGTGGAAAAAAGTCAGTTTAGTTAGCAGCAAAAGCATAATCACACAAGAGAATTATGCCATCTCAAATTCCTAGATCACTTCGCAACATTTTGTCAAGCTATACAAATTCCACACGATTTCAATCAAATGCTGTGTTGTCAATCACACATTGCAGTAAATAGCGGTTAATTCAAATTGTGCCACGCAACAGTGCTATAGTGATGTGACAACAATTGAACTAAATAGTGTATTGTGGAACAATAGCGATCTGTTCAAATTTTGCTATGCTATAGCACTGCTATTTAACAACACTGCAGATGACGACAAGAAACATTCAACATTTAAATAAATTAATCAAGTGTGTTTCCCCATTCAAAAAAATCAAGTGTATTTATCTTTTCTTCCACCATGCGGCGGGGGAAGTAAGATATTATCGAAAGACAAGAATCATTAATTAGAGAAAACTTACTTAAGAGTGATGGCAGCTGGAAAGATGAATCCTATACAGACTGCGGCGGTTGCTCCAGTGAACTGGAAAGCATCCCAAATGCTAGGAATGAAATTTGCTCCCAAGAAGATAACACCAATAAGGGAAACAGTCATTGATGCAAATCTGAAGTTATCCAGAACCAAAGGTCTTGATTTAGGGAAGAGAAGACCGTCTATATTGAGTCGCAATGGGAAAAACACAACTGGAAATACAAGCATGAGGTGTGCAGCGTAGCTAATACGAACAGCATCGTTGAGTAAAGAACCAAAAGGAATTCCAAGATCAGCATCAAAATTGGCAAGCACATCATCAAGAGTTCCTTCACCAAATAGGAGGAACCCAAAGAAGCTTATCATTAAATACACGGATGAGCATAGACCGAGGGCTGTACGTACAACGCCTTGCATCTGCGAGTTGTCCTCGAGTTCATTATCTATGCTGTGAACTGCGGAAAAAAGAGCGAACACATAAGACTCTTGCAAACAGAATGTTCTCAGAGTTTAAGACTTTTGCAACCAAAGTCTATCTTAAGTAATACATGTGGTTCAAAATTTCTAGACCACTTCAGGCAACTGAGAATCTTGCATTTAGGGCCTGTTTTGATTGGCTTATTTGAGCTTAACTACTGACATAAGTACTTAAAACAGCTTATGACATGTCTATAAGCTGTTTTCAGCTTATTTTCACAAGCTCTCTATGATAGCTTATGAAAACAGCTTATATCTTAAATGAAAACAGTTCAACTCTATTTTATCATGTTATAAAAATAGCTTATGCATAAGCACTTGTATATTAAGCCCTTCTGTAATATGTGCTTAATTAAGCTGTTTATCCAAATAGGGTCTTACGCTTGACGTTAACATCAAACAGGATAAGGCCATTTGAACGAACAAATTATAGGTCCATCTCATTCGGATTATCAATATGTTTTTATAAATCAATTTCACATGAAAACATCAAAAAAAAGTCTAAAAAGATAAATAAGCTTGACATAAAAGGTTTGAATAAAATGCATACCATTGTAGTGACAGATATAGGCAGTCACAAACACAGGAACCACAGTGAATAGGTTAACAATTGATGTTGCATCGGTAACAGCTGGGAACAGTCTCGGCATGGTAATGCCTCCACTTATAATCTTAACAATAGAAATTCCCACAGCAATGACAAGGAAAACAACCGCCAGGGCAACGGAAAGGGCAGATGTGAATCTCAACGAATCTGCAACCAAAGAGCATACATGTAAAACCTCTGCATTTATTCTAAGACCAATAGATCAAACAAATACAAAATCTATGAGGGTTCAAAGAAAAATAATTTGTATGTCCACCAAGTCATGTTATCCATGTTCAAACAAATAATAAATATACCGGTAACACTAACAACCTATGAAGTACTAATACTAAACAAGACACTAACACTAACACAGTAATACGTTGAAAAAATGGAATGGACTGAATGTAACCACATGCACTAGTGTGTCAGTGTTGGATACCGGTATGTGTCAGACACCAAACACACTTCAACCATATGTAACAACTAACAAACATCATACACTTTTCCAAAACTTCCCTTTTCATTTTTCATAAACTTAATTTCAACCACAAAAACGACAGTTTCAAAGCATGAGGGAGTAACAAAAAATTAAAGCTATTTACATGCAATTATTGAGGATACAAAATGCACATGAAGCCTTTATGGGGAGTTAAATTGACTGTAACACTTGCAAATAGATATTCTAATTTTAATTTGGCAACAACAACTCTTGTAGCAATGCTTTGTTATCAAAACTAAAACAAAATGACACAACTAATCATTTTTCTTTAAATTTCATATAAAGGAAGAACACTCACCAATTCGCTTAAAGCTTGCGAGGGGTGTAAATATAGCAACCGTTGTAAGAAGAACAACAAATGTCCTCCCAGTCCACCAGTGCACACCAAACCATCCTTCAAGGATACCATAGTGATGTTCTCCACTTGAAGATGTTCCAGAAAGCACATCACCTGCATAGTGAACAATAAAAAACTCAATTACACAACCCTAAACCCTTGATTATGAGGATTGAACAATAAAAAATTTAAGGGCCTTTTTGAATTGACTAGATCTACTAGCATAAGCACTTGTACGACTGTTTGAGAGAGCTTATCAAAACAACTTATGACATGTCCATAAGTTTTTTTCAGCTTATTTCCATACGCTCTACAAGATGGCTTACGAAAATAATTTGACTTTATTATATCTTTACTTGTATGAATAGCTTACATGATAAGCACTAATGCAATAAGGACTTAATTAAGTTGTTTATCCAAACAAAGCCTAAAGCAATGATAATAATGAACTTCCTCACATGCATATTTAAGTACTAAAATTCAAGAATGGTTATAGTATCATACCAATTATAATCATGTAAACAATCAGCACACCAATGTTATTGACAATAACACAGATCTGCGCCATAGCTTTTCCATATTTCCCAAAGGAATCACCCATCAAACCAGCATATGAAACAGATTTCCCTGCCCTTGTAAACCTAATCAAAAGCTCAATTGACTTCTCAGTCAAAAAAGCCATCAAGAGGATAGCACAAAGACCAGGAATCAACCCCAACTGTTTCAAGGTTGCAGGTAAAGCCATGATTCCAGCACCAATAATCGTAGTCGCCAAGTTGAAAACGGCACCGGAAAATGAAGCTCCATTGAAATCATCAAACCCTGAATCACTTTCCTGACTTTTAGGCAACAAAGGTGCATTTTCACTCACAACAGCCTTGTTCTTTCTCGATGATCTCGATGATTTCTTCTTCTCTGTCTTAGGTGCAAGACTTCCAATTGTCATTTTCACTTTTTCACTTTTCAACCCTTGAAAATTTCAAAGCAACCAAACAAACCCTGAAAAAAATAACACAATATCAAAAAAATTGAACCAAACCAGTTTATAAAATTAACCAAAAATACAGACTTTATCAACAACAATTCAGTTTAGTTCAATTTAATAATCAACAAACCCTTAAAAAATTAACACAATTAAATAATTCAACTAACCCAGTTTACAAAATGAACAATAACTTCAACTTAGTTCAATTTATTAACCAAACAAACCCTGAAAAAAAAAAACTAACATATATTTAAAAAACTAAACTAACCCAGTTTACAAAATGAACCAAAAATACAAACTTTATGAACAATAATTCATTTTATTTCGATTTAACAACCAAACAAACCCTGAAAAAGAATACAAAATTAAAAATTAAACTAATCCAGTTTTCAAAATGAACCAAAAAATTCAAACTTTATGAACAATAATAACTTCAACTAAGTTAATTCCAAAAAAAAATTAAAAAATAACTTCAACTTAGTTCAATTTAATAACCAAACAAACACTGAAAAAATTCACACAAAATTAAACAATTAAACTAGCCCAATTTACAAATTGAACCAAAGACAAAAACTTTATGAACAATAACTTCAACTAAGTTCAATTCAATACCTGAAAAGTGAAAATTAAAACCCAAATCCAGAAAATGAAAAAGGAACAAACTTTTCAACTCAGAAACGTAGAATTCACAACCCCAACAGAAATTCAACAAGACCCAGTTGAGAAAATTCAACAATTGGGGTCAGAATCAAACGTTCTGCTCCAAAAGAAGCAAAGAATTCAGAAAAAAAGAGTGAATTTTTTTGAATGAAGAATATACAGATTGGAAAATTTGGAACCAAGAGAAGAGAATCTAAGCCAAAAGGAGGAAGAATCGTTTTTTTGAAGTTGGTGACCAATGATGTTCTTTTATAGAAAAAAAATCATAAAGACAAAAATACACGCAATATTAAATTATTCAATACTCAATAGTAACTTTGTATGTATTCTTTGTATTTAGTACATTATTATATTCGGGTGGTTATACGCGAATTTGGATTCCATACGACACATTCGACGAATCGGAAATCGTTCGATCTTGAACAAATGATAAGAAAATACTACGTTTAAATCTAGATTGTTCGATCTTGATTGAACGATTATGAATGTTTCGAATGTAAGAATGTGTGTAGTTCAACGGTAGAAAAGTTGGATTTTATACGTGCTAGATTGATACTTAAAAATCATTTGACCTCACTTTTCGAAAGTAGAAAATCATATACTCCTTCTTTTTATGGCTAAAATTGTGACTTGATTAATGTCGGTTAAAAGTAACGAGTATGAGTTGAGTTTTGATGTACACATATTTATTGTATGTTGTTTTTGTTAAATTGACATTGATTAAATTGTTTTGATGTACACATGAGTTTTTCATCTCCTTGTTAACTTAGTAACTTAAATGAACACAAATTTAACCAAATGATTGAGGTTAGCTGGTTAATAGGTTTTGATTAAGGATGAACTGTTTGATAGTATATTTAAATTTTATTTAAAATAGTTTTGATCGAATTTTACTTGCCTTCAACTAAATTTTGAATTGTCTAAGTCATTTTCCTTGATAATCAGAGGATTAAAATAATAAAAAATAAACATGAATTTTTTAGGAAAAAAAAATTAGAAAATAGCCACACTTTAACTTTTTGACTATATTTATGTGCATTTTCCCTATAAAAAAAATAATGGATAAGAGTTGAGTTTTGATGTTCGCATGTATGTTGTATGTTGTTCTTGTTAAATCGATATTGATTAGATTGTTTTAATATCTATATGAGTTTTTCATCTATTTGTTAGTAATTTAAATGAACACAAATTAAACTAGTTATTGAAATCAAGTGTTTAATAAGCTTTGATCAAAAGATGAATCGTTTGATAGAATATAGATTCAAATCCAACTTGTCTAAGCTCTTTTCCTTAATAATAAGATAATTAAAAATAATAAAAATGAATGCAAATAATTTTTAGAAAAAATGATTTTAGAAAGTACCCACACTTTAACTTTTGAACTATATTTATGTGCATCTTCCCTGAAAAATCTTATTTATGTGGATCTATATAGAAGTAATTTAAATTAATGATAAGTATTATCTGGTCCGTGATTTGGATGATTTCAATTATGTCCATAGTAAAATAAGGAAAGAGTATGATTTTTTAATCAAATTTATCTTATGGTTGATTTTTACTTTTGCTTTTTCTTTTTTTTCCTTTTTGATAAAAAATTGCTTTTATTTATCAAGAATGACGATTGTGTTATTTCGATCATCCTTTCTTCTTTATTTTTAGCGATTAGATGATTATGCATTTATTTTTCACCCTAGAGTTATAATTCGAATCAAAATAATATTTTTTTCCACCCCCAAAAGCCCCCTTCCTCTCTTTTTTTTTTCTTTTTTACAAAGATTTACTTTTATATATCAAGAATGGTAATTGTGTTATTTCAATCATCATCTCTTCTTCTCAGAGGCGGATCCAGACATACCATTTTGGTGTGCCTAAATTATGAAAGAAACTAATTAGCATTTTAAGGAAAATCAAAATTTTAGATTAAACCAAGAAAATTTTCAAATTTAAACATTGATAAGTTATATATGATGGTGAACCATTTAAGCATATCCAACATTATGATTTATTGCACAGTGATAAATGCTAGCATTATTTGCTGATTGGTCTTGTGTTCGAATCCCTTGTATTCACTTTTTTACAATTTATATTAATGTTTTAAAAAATTGCGAAGCATAAAAAAGCATTTATGGGAGTCAAACCAAGACCCCAAGCGCTTGCAAAGCAACTGCTCTTCCACTGGACCGCTGTAAGTTTATATGTAAATAGGTGATGTGCTAAGTATATAATCAATATAGGAAGCCTTGTAAAAAAAAAGGTAATAATCTGGTGTGGAAATAGCCACACCATTCCTTATGGTGGGCCCGCCCCTGCTTCTTCCTCATCATCATTATTTTGATCCGAATTATAACTCTAGAGAGAAAATGAGATCAATATAATTTGCATAATTTTCCTTCTTATCCAATTTTTTTTGGTGTACAAGGCTAAAACAAAGCAAGAAAAAAAGAACAAAAAGAGAGCTACTCTCTCAAAAAGAAAATTCCAGCCGCATCACTTTGGAGGAGATTCTTGAGGTTCACCGGAGGAGACTCATGCTGAAGAAACTCAACATCAGAAGAGGCACCAAGCTTGGCAAAAAAATCCGCACATTGATTCCCTTCCCTAAGAGTGTGATGAATCATAACATTTCTCTGCTCCAATAACTCTTTTATGTCTTGGATTAAAACAGCATAAGTATGAAACCTCATTGGGGGACCATTGAGGATGTTGATGCAATGTAAAGAATCTGAGTAGAAAACAAAATCAATAATACCCATTTCTTTGGCCAACAAGAGACCCTTATAGATGTCATAAAGCTCAGTATACAAGATATCAGATGAGTTTTGAATGTATCCTGAAAATCCTAACAAGAAAAAACCTGCATAATTTCTTAAAATTCCTCCATAACGTGCTCTTATAGGAGATCCAAGGCAACTTCCATCAACATTAAGGATGGCACAAGAATGATTATTGTTATTCCACTTGATGAATTGGTCTTCATCAGTAGTACTATAGATGGAAGTATAACAAGCTTTGAGGGTATAAACCATACCTTGAATGTTGAAGGATAATTTAGCGTTCGACTAGTTCTCATTTCCTAAGCACATCATGTTTCGATTCCTCCATGCCCACCAAATAGTTGTTGCAAAAAGGAAAGAGTAAGGGCCCATCACCCCATTCTTGATCCAATTTATAGCGTCTTCATTGGAGAGAAAAAATCAGAATGATTAAATCTGACTTGCTGCCACAAGTGCTTAGAATGGGTGTAATCACGCACACAATGAAGAAAAGTCTCATCATGAAGGCTGTACCTACTACACATTGCAGAATGAGCTATATTTCTATGATTTAGCATAGAGAGGGTAGGTACCGAGTTGTGGCAAGCTAACCAAAAAAGGAATTTAATCTTCTCCGACAATTGTAATTTCCAAATCCAAGACCAAGAAAGAAGAGAGTTAGAAGGGATTACCGAATTCATGCGAGCAAACATCCAAGAATAACCACTATTAGCGGTGTATATGCCATTTTTGTTATGAGTCCATATGAATGCGTCCTCTAGAGAAGCATTGAAATTGAGTTGCATATTATTTATGAGGTCTATGGAAAATGAGGGCAGCTGAGTGTAAAGGATGTGAGCAGGGGGCTGCCAGAAGAGATTACATCTTTAATTGACAATTGTAAGTCATGAATGTCAATGTACGGTGCAAGGGACCCTATGAAACCAAGGGAACTCAAAGGCCATGACCAAAAAGAGGAAGAACCTGACCCGACACGCCAAGAGAAGCCATCTTTGAGAATATTTCTAGCACGAAGGATCGCTGACCAAGTAACAGAATCACTAGAGTGAGTAGTAGCATGGAGGACTTTAGGACCTGCGACATACCTGTCAGAGAGAATATCAACCCATAATTTCTTTGAGGATTGAAGCATATCCCAAACAAGCTTTCCCAATAAACATATATTTGTTTCCCTTAATGTCCTGATGCCTAAGCCTCCAAGTTTTTTCGGCAGAGAAATTTTATTCTGTTGGAACAAAATACGTTTAACAAACACTACCCTTAGAGTAAGGGAGATTGTTGGAATGAAAAATGTTTAACATAAGTTACCCTTAGAGTTTTGATGATAACAAGGTATTAAAAATTGTCAATTGGATATGCTAATATTTGTTCAAGTGTATAGGACCATAGACAAAATTTGATATCTTTATAAGGCTATGGAAGAACAAAAGAGAGCAAAAGAATCAACAAAAAGGAAGCTTGAAGCATCTGAAGAAAAGTGCTCCTGAAGTACAAGTGCTCCTAAAGTGATGACGTCATCAGAAGCAAGTTCATCAGAAGCAAAGTTACCAGAAGCTGAAGTTCATCAGGAGATGAAAGACTTAAAGCTTCAAAGGATGTTCAAATGATTTAATCACGTTTAGACATTCCAAAAGACTGAAAGAGTATAACAACGACCCTTGAGATGAAATTTGAAAGCATTGGATGTTTGTTCTATCAAGAGCGTTGACAAAGGACAATTGTACGAACTGTACAACCACTTCCTCCACTACTCTGTTCGTGTCTCTGCAACAAGACAAAGATAACAGCTCTGCCTGCAGAAATGTTCCCCTATATAAGGAATGCATTTGAAATTGATCCTTCATAGGACAACATTTATATCAGGCAAAAGATCATTGGTGATTATCAACAAGCTTCAAACGACTCTTTTTGTGTGTGCTGGCAATTTTCCAACGTATCTTTCACATCTTTATATAAAGGAGTGAAGACTTACTAGTTGGCAAGACTCAACAATACAGCAATACAAGAATACACGCAAAAGCTAGACTCTTACAACAATTCAAAGTTCATACTCTGTTATTGTTCCGCATTTCAAAGTCACTTAGAATTTCTTAGCAAAGTCCATATTTTAGAAATTCTAGAGTCTTAAGAGTCTGTAACTGATTTGTATTGTGAATATCACTGGTTGTATATCAAGTGTTCAAACTCAAACAAATTTCTTTGTAATTCTGTTTGATTGAAAGTCTCTTGCAGTTGTGCTTGAGCATTGGAAGTCTCTTGCTTGTGTGCTTGAGCATAGGAAATCTTTTGCTTGTGTGCTTGAGTAATTTGAAGTCTCGTGCTAGTTGTAGCATTGAGCAGTTGTAATTTGAGATTACATTTTAGTGAACTCTCCTTGGAAATGCAAGGGGGACATGACTACTTCCGGTTTGTG
>Ga0228711_1002180_pt1 | contig 29863 bp, 19 predicted proteins | sample MedpolnodulmetaG_2_FD_177996 | JGI IMG/M metagenome (GOLD analysis project Ga0228711, IMG submission 177996) | Root nodule microbial communities from Medicago polymorpha collected in Santa Monica, California, United States - brown nodules | ecosystem: Host-associated > Plants > Roots > Nodule... | reverse complement strand
AAGATAAATAAATATATAGAGAGAGAGAGAGAGAGAGAGAGAGAGAGAGAGAGAGAGAGAGAGAGAGAGAGAGGGAGAGAGAGAGAGCAATTTATCTTGGTTCCTCCCACAAAACAGGAGTAGTCCAGTCTCCTTGCACTTCCAAGGCATTTCCCTATAATCTCACTAGATTACAATTGCTCAAGAACTCTTCCAAAAAACTTCCAAATGCTCAAGCACACTTGCAAGAGACCTCCAATGCTCAAGTACACAAATAAGAGACTTCTATTGCTCAATCACTACTGAAAGAGACTTCCATTGCTCAAGCACACATGCAAGAGACTTCCAATGCTGAATCACAACTGAAAGAGACTTTTAATGCGCAAGCACACATAAAAGAGACTTCTTTTGTTTACAAATAAACAAATGTGATCTTACACTTGATATACAATCAAAGGTGTAAACAATACAATCTAGAACATACTCTTTTCAACTTAGAATTTCTAAGATACAAACTTTGATAAGAAATTCATAAGTATTTTTGCGCTTTTTGATTTTGGCAGAGTAATGACACAGTAAAAGTAACAGACTCTTATTATTCTTCTTTAGGTCTTCAACTCCTTATATAGGCAAAGATATGAGAGACATTGGATAAGAGTGCCATCACATTAAGAGTTGTTGAGAAGCTTCAAATCAAGGATGTTATACCACTGCTTGATATGGATAATTCTGTTGAATAGTCATTTGAAATTCGTTTGTTGAAACTGGAATTATCCGTTCATTCTCTTTGTCCTTAAAGTTCTTTTTCCTTTTCTACACGTTGCCAGAAGAAGACAAAACTTAACTATCAGATCCTCGATAGAGACAGCTAGAGAAGACAACAAATCTGACGTGGAGTTTGGGTCCCTCAATATCTTATGAGTTTGGAGGTCTTCCAAGTCTGACGGGGTCTTTTGAGTCGGATGATCTTCAGAGTTTGATGAGATTCTTCAACTTCTAAGTAGAATCCTTTCTTCTAATCCAAGAAGTTGACTTCTGGCTGACCTTTCTTCAGATCTTCTACCATAGTCTTTTAAGCTTCTCTAGTGATACTGATGCTCTTATACATGTCCAATTGATTGCTAGATTTTATTCTATGGTCCTGAACACTTAAACAAATATTAGCATATCCAATTGTTCTTCAATACTTTCTTATCATCAAATCATTAGAGGAATTGTACAATCCAATTTTGTTCCAACATATTTCTCACTATTAAACACTCAAAACACCAATGGAGTTGCATGATCTACGATAAAAGTGAATTACAATGATTCGAGTGAAAATAATTCAATATGTTCCTCAAACCATTGACAACTCCTATATATCTCAACTTATTTGTCTTCAAATGCAAAGAAAGGTACTAAAAATATATCCAAAATTGTCATATGATGCTCCATCATCACAACCCAAAACTTAAACCGTTGTTTGTACTCAAGCAACACAATAACAAGAAGTTAGAACTTAAATGAATTTAAAGAATGAAACATACCTTTTCATAGATTTGCTCAGATTGTCATTCATTTCATCATCAGACTTGACTAGCTTACAACTTCCATGCAAGTGGAACAGTCTTAGAGAAGATACTCTTACTTTCAACCACATACAATTCCAAGATACACATATGTATCTCCTAAATCCAGTGAGGTTGGTCAAGGCATTTGCCACACTCTAGTCGTCATGTGATTGTACCTTGCTATGAGATTGAAGCAATTCTAAACAGACATTCAAGGTATATATCAACACACACATATAAATGTCTTTTTAGGGTTATAATGTGGATGAGGTTAAAGTGAGATATATTTGAAAAAATAGGCTAACAATCCCATATTCATCCATTTTGATAACAATATGCTTCATGCAGTCTTGTTTAACATCACCATGCTATAAAATGTTAAAAAGTTTTGATGCAAAATTTATCATTAGTAATAATAGCATTAGGATGAATCACACACACGTATGAAATTCTTTGAATATGATGATTAAAATTTTTGTTGCAAAAGTATGTGTTGGTATTTGTATTTGCTGCGTTATTGCTAAAACAAATATCCATTAATTGTGTAGTTGGATACTATGTTCCAACATGGTTTAGGCATCCATATGTGATGTTCCAACATCCTGGCACAGTTCAGTGTGCCTAAGTATATGCCTATTTGTACGCGCGCCCTTTATTGTTTAAGGAAACAATATTTCCTTATCTTATTGACCAAGCAACGCGCATATCTTTGAAGAATCAGTTGTGGAATATTTCTAAAGTAGTATTTTTATTTTAGGAAATATTTGTTATTGGTGGGAACGATCCTATAAATTTTCCGACATTTTAGGACTTTCCATATTTGTTTATGATTCTTGTTTTGCAGATTAGCTGAACCGATCTGCTTTGTGCTGAAGCCCAACTAAGTATTTAGCCCAAGCTGCTTCAGTATATAAGGAAGACTTCAAGACCTTATTGATTATTCAAGCTGTCATTCTAAAAAGTTTAGTTTTTAGGGTTTTGAGTCGTCGTGTGTTCTACTCTTGTATCGTGTTTATGCAAGTTTAGTTCTGGTTTGTTGTGAGCCTTTCTTGTATCATCTTGATACATGCTAAGGACTGTTTGTTGAGTTATAAACTCTTTGTGCTACACCAAAGCTTTTAAGCAAGGTCGTAGTTGTTTTGCTTAAAGGTAACTTCATCTTTGTGTTTCTGTTTAGGTCTGATAGGTCACAGGGGCTGTGACTGACCATAGGATAGTGAGATGGGATCTCAGATCTAGGAGTTCCTAGGTTGAAGTCTAGACGGGTAGGTTCTAGGTCATAAAGTGTAAACGAGGAGTTTGCTGAGAGCTTTTGAATAAGGACTACACTAGTGGATTTCCTTCCTGGCTTGGTAGCCCCTAGAGTAGGTGTGTTTGTCACCGAACTGGGTCAACAAACTCACTGTGTTCTTTACTTTCTTTTCATTTATTTTTCTACGTTTTATTTGTTTATTTGCATGATGTTTGAATATTAACCAGAACATCTGCCTACTGTGTGTCTGACGTTGAAACATTGCATAAAACATTTTAAAACGTGTAAGCTAGAATTTCAGTATGAATTAACAAAAAGGAAGTGTCTTCGAATTACAAACATCCAAATTGATTTTTTGTGCAGTTTTTCAAAATTCGGATAATTCACTAAGCGAATCTGCCTTGCCTAGCGAATCAAGAAAATTCCAGAAATTTTATTTGAGTTTCATAATGCACTTTTTCCACGCTTGTACAACTTTTAAGGATCCATAAACATTCTATATGCTATCAAATCAATCGGCTATTTTGCTTAGCATCAGAAGTTGGTTAATATGATGGTTTTCATGTCATTTTCCAAACATGGAAACATGCGATGAAAGATAGGTAGAGTTATATTTGAAGCATATAAATTATACTATCAATTAAGAGAAACCATTAAAAAAATAGCCACCGAAGTCTAATCCCAACACAAGTTCCTCTATATATGCTAAATTCTAACTTATCACATTGTTACCAAACCAACTATTCATAAAACTGATTTAGAAACTTTGCAAACTCAAGAACGAATTGAATGAAAACACGGTCTCTGTGGTTTGATACAATTGTTTGATAAATCGGCACAATACTTGCTACTATGCAAAGGACCCTAAAATCCTTCTTATCAGGATACGGTACACATGCACAATTAAATAACTTTTTTTTTTGAAATTGAGGATATGACATGACCTAGTTGTGTTAACAAAATATACATTGATTATTCTTCATTAATAATTAATATATAACATAATAATAACAATTTACAACATATAATAACTGTGTTATAGAGTTTCTTTCTAAATCATATATCAAAAACTATATTAGGATATCAACAAAAATATTCTTAATAAATTTATTTCTTATGCTAAGTAGCTCAATCTCTTCTCTCCCATTTCTATAATCAATAAAAAGTACGAATTCTAGTCTAATTCATCAAGAGATAACTATGTCGAATGAAGAAGTCCCAACACCATCTTCAAGTGGACTATGTACATCTCCATTGATGTATCATAATCTTGACTTACCTTTTTTTTTTTATACCTTTAATCATTTCTAGGATACACATATACGGGCATCTGCGACTTTTTTTTTGAAGACGCCAACTCTCGAACCAAAGACCACAAGGTTGAGGAGAGAATCATGCAACCAAAAGATCTTAGGAAAACGGGCGGGTATCTGCGACATATATTCTAGGTATTGAACAAAATATATTCTCAAAAATAAATGAAAAATCCCTATCCCTAATGCTTCATAGCCAATATGTCTATAAAAGGGAACATGCCAATATCTTCCTTAAAGAAAAGTTACATTAGAAAGGAATTATATGTCATGTCAATAAATATTTAAGGCTAAAATGCACTTTTGGCCCTCTAAGTTTGGTTCCGTAGCAATTTTGGCCCCCTATTAAAAAAAATCACTTTCCAGCCCCCTAACTTCACCCTCTTTTGCAACTTATAGGACCCCTCTAATTTAGACCAAGTCAAGGGCCACTTATAATTTAAAATAAAATAAAAAACAAAAAAGAAATTATAAATAATTAATAGCCTTATGATTAAAAATTAATGGTCAAGATTAAAAGTATTCACATGCTCCCTCACTTAGCTAATTTTCCCTCATCCATTGATTTTCTTTTTCGTTCTCCAGAAGAACAACACTAGCAACTCTCTCACACCCTCCTTCATTCTTCATCCTCCTTCCTTATTTGTTTCATGAGACCACTACAAGTAGAAGGAGTTGGATATTCAGAGGCAACAACAACACTATTAAGAGATAATAACAAGTAAAAAGAAACAAGTCTAGAAAACAAGCATTTCCATGAGAAATTCAAACACGTTAGCCAAATTTTCCAAATTAAAACAAGCATAAAAACAAGCATTTCCATGGATATTCGAACGGACCTATGATGAATGTTGTTCGATAAGGCTTGTCTAAAGGATTTTCCAGATTCCGAGGGCTTCACCGCCGTGTTACCGTAGTATCCAAATTAGCCAGAAATGGCCATGGACAAACTATGGTGAAGGAACAAACCACCGCCACGAGTACCAGAACAAACCAAGAACACCAGAAAGTTCAAAGGAGAAGAACACCAAAACACAAGAAACCAACCACCGCCAAAAACCTGAAAAAACTTCAAAGAAAGGTGCGAAAATACGAAAGGAAGCAACAATCACTAGAGAATCGAAGGGGAAATGCGAAAAAATGGTGAAAATCCCACATCGAAGCAACGCCGGAGCCTCGCCAGAGTTTGTTACGACATCGGAAAAAGACGGTTATGGAGAGAGGAGAGGAGAGGAGCTTCATACCACACTTTTTTCTTTCTATCTTTGGATCCCAAGATGGTGTCTGGTCCAAATTATTATTCTGGTTTCAAGTTTTCATGAAATTTTTTTTATCGAAATTGTATTGTGGGGTGAAGAGAAGAGAAGAAAAAATGAGGTTTATTAGACTGAAGGAACACAATAACACTTAAATTGAGTCTTTTAATCTTGACCACTGATTTAATCCTAAGACTATTAATTCTTCCTATCGTTTTTCCATTTAAATTTAATTAAATAATAGTCTTTGACAGGGTCAAAATTAGAGGGCGCCTATGCGTTGCAAAAGGGGGTGAAGTTAGGTGGTTGGAATGTGATTTTTTTTAATAGGGGGTCAAAATTGCTACGGAGCTAAACATAGGGGGCCAAAAGTGAATTTTAGCCAATATTTAAATAACAATGTAAATTTGGTAAAAAAAATTGAAAAGGAGACTGATGGTCGAATTTAGACAAATGTACCAAATCGTTTAACAAGTAATAAAGTGTAAGTAGAGTATCGTACCACATAGATTGTCGTTCCAACTAGGCAGTTCGCGTTACTTATTTGGGAACAAGAAACAATAAATAAAATAAAAGATAAATGGGAGTTTTGCAATTTAGTCTATTTGCAGTGGAGCAAGAGTTTAGAAGTTAACCTGTTTTCATTGCTGAACGTTAACGACGAGTAGGATTATTCAAATCCTCTTTATTCATTTTTCGGAAATAATTAATGGTAAAAAACTATTCATATTCATTTTACGTCTTCTATCTAAGTGATGAGTTCATGGGGTTTTATTTCCTATCGGCTGTCAACTTGTACCTACTGATCACACAAGTTTGTACGTGTGAGGCCTTTCTCTCTCAAAAGTATGAGTTTATTCCCCTCCAGCTGTCGAGTTGCAACCTTACACCGGAGTTTCTACACGTTAGTCTTTATGATTGTCAAACTTGTAGGGAGATACACTTTTGCGTGTAGATGTATGTGTGCTCCTAACTCTCTCAGAGATATTTGAAACAATGAAGGATATTAGAGTTTCTAAATTCTCTATGTCTAAAAGGTTCCCTCGCCTATTGGATCTTAAAAGAACATCAACATATTCTCCCACTTGGTAGTTCGACAAACAGACAACCCTATCTCCTTTACCTTACCAAGGCCCAATTATTGTAAGAAGAATAAAGTTACTATGGTGATTTAAATATTGAGCTATTACGTTTCCCTAATTATCGTATTCGTTATCTTAGTTACTTCCTGATTCGGGTAGGTTTTTACCAATATTAGATATGTCAGCTTCCTAAGTACCATTGTCTCAGAGTGGTTCGCTTCATAAGAAACAAAGTCTTACACTATAGTAAAATTAAACCGGATTCACAAAATAAATGAATAAAGAACTTAAATTAAATAATCCAACACATAAAATAGAGATTCATCTTAGAACCCTACCCTAAAAAGGTTTAGTTACTCATGGTAACTAAAAACAAATTACAAAAGAAATAAAACACACCCTAGAGACTTAGAGTGAGGAGAGACTCCTCCCTTGAAGCTCATAGTGCTTACCTTCCTCTTGAACTGCTTCGACATTAATGAAAAATTATGAATGAGAGGAGTTGTTTTTATAGGCAAAGTTTCTACCTGGGTTTGGGCTGAAAGATTGGAATTTTTCCATTTAAAAGGTGGAACAAGTGGTTCTGACCCACTCCTAGCATGCCCCAGGCGCATGGCTGGGAGAATAGTGTTTTTTTGCCATGCCATGGGTGCATGGTTCATGCCTTAGACACATGGTGCATTCCCTAAAAGCATGGATCATGCCCTAGGCACATGAGTGTATTTTTCTGCACATAAACATTTGTTTCTTTGTCTTTTGGGGTGTTTGCTTCGTTCTAAGTTGTCTTGGGACTTGGGAACAAAATTCGTCCCTTTGTAATGTCTTCAGAGGCCTCTTGAATCTTCATTCGTGGTTTTTCAAGGATCTTCACAAATCTTCAAAATGTTTTGCTTTGCCGATTTGCATGATTTCTTCTTGAATTACATAAAAACACCCTATAATTGTTATGTTTCGGGAAAACTAGAATTACATGACTCAAATAGAAAACATACAAAATGTTCTGAAATCATAGACAATTGTTCTAATACTCCTATATTTTGGATTAAAACTAAATAAAAATAACTGAAAAAGATGTTATAAATAACGTAAGATGACCTGCCATACTCTTAGCGGGACATACTTAGAGAAGGTAGCTCATACTCTCAGCCACACTCTTTTCCAGGATACACTTATGTATCTCCTAAAGATAGTATGGCTGGTCATGACATTTGCCCACTCCCATCGTCACATGAATCTACCTTGCTGTAAACTTGAAACAATTCTAAATAGATAGTCAAGCTCATACTATATACACACTTTGAAGTCTTTCAGGGTTATAACATGTCTTAGGCTAAGGTGGGTTATATTTGGGAAAGTAGGCTAGCAAAAGAACTTAGAGTTAAATTATCAACCTAAGGATTCCTACTAAACCTTGAAGTACAACCTACCTTGCTTCCTTAACAAACAAGATGGGTACTAAGTAGAACTGTTTATCTTTCATTTTTCAAGATAGATACATTTTTTTTATAAGAGACCAATTTTTTTGATGTTTTTGGCTCTTGATTTTTTTTTTCTTTTTTCTATTTTTTGTGTGTAGATTCATGGTGATTTACATTTTTTTCTTCCATTTTTAATAAATAAGTTCTATTGGTACCCGACCCCAAACTTAAAATGTTGCTAATTCCAAAGAGTAACCCCAAATTTAGTTTAAAATCATAGCAAGTTATTGAAAATATTCTATCTAACTCCAAGAGAAATCAAATAGAAAACGTTTAGGTTCAAAACTTGTGACATGATTTGTCACTTAGTAATAACAAAAGAAATAATTGTTGGAAAGTGGTTTCACAAAGGATAATAATAATATAAAGTGTGGCTTGAAAGGCCCAAGGCACCCAAATATTTTGCCTTGTGTGTAGTATAACATGTCTGATAGTCTATAAAGAACGGCTGCAAATTCGAGCAAAAATATCATACATATGGAACACTCAATATAGAAAGAATTATGGTAGAATAGTGGATTGAATATTTGACTCAAATTCAGACCGGTTATGCTATACATGAAAGAGATGGTGAATGTAATAAGTACCTTCCACAACAAACCCTAATAATTATCGTGCTCTTGAATTTAGGGGGTAAGCTAGCCCTCTGATGTAAATGTTATGAAATAACTTTCTGAGACTAAAACAATTTATGTTTGAAATGGAAAGGTTATATAAGTAATGCAACGATTAAAATTTAAAATAATAATGAGGATTAGCAACAATAAAAGAAAGAAATTTTTTCAGACATGAAATCTTAGCTTAGCTTATTGGGAAGGGAAATTGCAGAAAATAAAACTATGAGTTGCCTCTCATTCTGCGCGTGCTTAGCGTCTCAAGCCTGATGTCTATGTCTATGTCTATGTTATGCTTAGGAATCCCCGTCCTTTAGGATCATTGTGTTCATACCACCTAACCTGATCATAGTCTTCAACTTTTAGGTTCTCCATTTCTTCTTCAGGCATAACATACTTACTACGGCAACGATGCTTCCTGGAGACCTGGTAGGCAAGATAGTCTTCTTCCAACCCAATGATGTTTTCCCCTTGATCCATATTAATTATATCCCTGGATGTGGCGAGAAAAGGTGTCCCCAAGATCATCTCTTCGAGTTGACCTTGTGTCATTTTCAGACCTTGAGTGATCATCTCTTCTAGATTTTCTCTCGGTTGCTGCTGCTGAGTTTCTTCTACACATTTGGTTTATTTAACTGGATTTTTGTCCGGTTTGTTTTATCATTTTTGTTATTGTTTTTTATAATACCCTTTAAGGTTTGCTTAAGTGGTTATTGGGTCATGTATATGTCTGTTAGCTTATTTGTACTTGTTTTTCATTTAATATGTTTTCCTTTGAGTAGAAAAAGGAACTCATCATCTACGGTTAGAGCTTACAAAAAAATTCTTCTAATTTTATTCCCCTTGGTAAATTGTGTGGCATCGATGAGCTGTGTTTTTTTCTTCTTCTGAATTTTTGGAAAATGGTAAATTAATAGTATACTGTGTGTGTGTGTCTCTCTCTCTATATATATTGAAGGGAGTATACAATTTATATATTTAAACATTGACTTAACTATACACATGAATATAAATGAATTATATATGTTGTCCTAGAGATTTTCAAGATAGATGATATAGATTTACGACTTAAATTCCCAAAATTAGTTTTAAAAACAAGACAAAAAGATATATGTTTTTTCAGTCCGAACCCAAATTTTTATTTATTTATGTTGATACAATGACTCCCTCAAAAAAATATGTCGATACAAAGACAATGCTACATCTCAAACTAACTAATTTTCTTTCTTTCCTTGAGCAAGATAACACAACATTTACTCAATTCATACAATTTCCACATTTGTTATATATTAACTGTAATACTTTTAATTTATAAATAAATATATGCTGTTATTTCTTTGATGCGTTATTTATACATCTAACTTATTTTATCATTCATAATTGTTGTTTCTCTCCTGGGATTTTCTTTATCTCATACGAAAGGGTAAATGATAAATTAAAAAAAAAACAACGAAGTATAATAAAAGAATAATGTAGTTTGATGAACACCAAGATTGTTATGTGAGATCATAGCGAAGGTTAAGTGATCAATTGAATGAGATAAGAGAACACATTGATTAATGACATTTAACATTGATTCCGATTTTATAAGTGACTTCTTGAAACTCCTAAGTGCTAAAAACTATTTAATTGAATTTAGCAAAGCATGGATTTATGTACTTATAAAGCGATCAAAAATGTCTATTTATTACATGAAACATAAGAAAAATATGGCTCAAACTCTCATATTTGTTTTTGCTTTGATCATAATTCTTTCTCCATTTCTTGTTGTAGCCAATCGGGGTATGTCGTTTTCCACACCGTTTTCAAGTTTTCTAATATACACAATATTATATCACCTTTTTATAATATTCATTTCTTTCTTTCTTATTTGATAAAGCAGATCCCATTTACTGCAAATCTGATGCAGATTGTCCAAAAGAGTCATACCCTTTATTTGTGAAGTGCGTTGATAACTTTTGTGACTTCATAATAGTTTAACAATTAAGATTAACAATAATTATATCACCTTTAAATGTATAATTCTATGTGTCCTTCATAATGTTATAATTTTATAAGTTAGTTTAAATTTTTATTAAATTTTTTGGCCTTTAATATTTTATGAATAAGATTAAAAGTGCATTATTATAATATATATGCAACTATAATAATATACTTTAGAAATAAATGTAATATATTATTATGTATATTAATTATTTATTCTATTTATACATTTAGTATGCATTTAAAAATTATTGAAAAATTCTAAACCTAAAAAATTACATAAATTATTTTTCCTTGTAATAAAAAACTTTTTGTCAAAAGTGCTTATAAGTAATATATTTATGATACTTATAAAATAAAGTAACAATACAGACATTATATATGTATATTTAGATCCTTAGTGTGTGTGTGTATATATATATTATACATAAATGTTAAGACAATAATGTTTATTTTGCCACCATTTGTATCCTAGTGTGTATTTTTTTCTTTCTTTCTTTTAAGAAATACTATATTGATGAGTTAAGAGTATAAATGGAATATTAATGTAAAAAAGTACATATATTCAATAAAAAAAATAGGCAAATCTTTTACTATATTTTCAGAGTATATAACCGATATAAATGCATATATTTTTAATATGGATGATATTAATTGGACATTTATACATAATAGAGTTACCCATGTCATTTTTAAGAAACGAACATGATTTCTACTCCTTAACAATCAAGAAAGTCAAACACCAAGACACTACATAGAAGTCGCATTTTTCGTTTTTATTTTATTTTAAATCAAAGAGGTACATAGTAATCATAAAAGAAGAAGAGATCCCAGCTAAGCTGGCACCTGCAACTCACACTTAATATTATACCCTTAATAATTTTAAATCGAGAGAATAATAATTTTGAATTTTATGAAATGAGAAATACAATTTTCGCTTTTAATAGAGGCACTATTAAAAGCCTCAATAATATAGGTATGCTACTTTGAAACTATTCCGGTATCCTACTTTGGTGCGAGTAGGTTTTTATAACAGGATTTAATGGTGCTTTGTTAAAACTCGCTATTATAGCCTCGTCTTTAATTTTAAACTGACTATTATATCCTTGTATTTAATAGCACATGTCAATTAAATGTTATTATAGGTCCTGTCTTTCATAGCATTTTAAAAAAAAAAATACTATTGTAAGCTCCTTTTAGATTTTTTTTTTAGATTTTAGTGATAATAAAATGGAATTATGTTTTCAAAAAGGGGTTTCATTCAATTGAACACAATAATACTCATGTATTTTGATTGGATATATGTACCTCTCGTTCAATCAATGAATGCCATATTATATTTTCATATTAAATTATTTTAAAATAAACTGAATTGTTAAACAAATTTTGCCTTGAGGGTATCTATATCCACTCAAACCCCAAGCAAGATACCTAAAAGTTTACCTTTTAGTAAACATAACAAACTTGATATAAGTCATTAATTACAGGCGAAGCCGATGAAGTTCTAGCTACAGACGGAACCGGTCTCCGATGCATGCGACGAGTTTCAGTAGCACGGACACATTTTCTTTCTGCAAAGTTTGACAACTCAGTCATGATTAAACTAAGAATTCAAATTTTAGTACATAAATATGGTGAAATTAGGGTCTTGGGTTGGAAACTCAATCAAGTCCAAAAGGGGTAAAACCTGTGCGGTTCTTCGTTGGAAAAGGAGAAAGATCGAGAATTGTGACACATTCACAAATCAATGAGCACAATTGATTTCAAACAATAGTTCTTCTTCGTTCTGTTTCATTCAATTGGAATTGATATTTCCTGAAGAAGAATTTATGATGGCGAGAGGGTGTAGATCGAACAACAATGCACCAAGGTCCAGATCAGAGATGAAAATGGAGAAGCAACAGAGATGAACGATCTGGTGGTTTGATGATCGGAGACGGTGGCGTGTTGGGCATAACGGTGGCGCGTTGAACCAAACTCTTTGTTTATGAAGATTGAGGTTTAATCGTAGATGAGAGAGAGAGAGAGAGGAATCGTAGATGAGAGAGAGACTCAGAATAAAATAAAAGTAAATGAAAATATACTTTTTAATTTTACATAAAAGAATTGAATAAATATTTTAATTAAAAAAAAACAACAATTTGTCTTTGGGTATGTAATGTAACGAACAATTGTAAACATCGGCTAGGAAACAATTATTTGCAGTAAGATTAAAGCAAACTAAACACAAATTAACTATAGGCATGGACTGTAGCAGGATTATGGTAGCTAATATGATAATTTCTTGTAGTGTCAATTTATTTATTATCAAAGAATCTACAACAAAATATAACTCAAATTATCATTAAAAAGAAAACTTAAATTCCAATAACGAGTATGAAAATAATATCCTTCAATAAAGTAAAGCAGTGATGCTATATGTCCCAAGGAAAATTTTCAAGAACCAGTCGCGAAACATCGTTCAACCAATTAAACACGTTCTTTTCCGGAAATCATGGGTGGTCTTGCTTTGATAATTTTTTTTTTAAAGCGGTGCTCAAATATTTGTAAAATCCAAAGGATATAATTTTGCCAACTCACTCGCGAATTCATCCACGAAAACTGTTTCGCTAAGTCTAGCATTTTCCTAAAGCAAAATTACATCATTCATATTTCAGCAACACCACTCACAAACCTAATAAACTACGGTCAACGCAAATTGAAAATTCCAACTTCATCATATTTCCATACCAATTGCAATAACGTACTTCACATTTTATAGCCAGCTTTTCAGGTTAATTACTTACCCGAATAAGTCTACGAGACCTCCAAATTTGTGGACTTATATATATATATATATGTATCTCTTTTTTTGTTTTGATGAATCAATAGAAAAGAGAGGCATCAAGGGGAAGATTGACATCCCAACCAGGTTGGCATCCCAAATCAACCCCCATCCAATACCACTTTGCTCGAAAATTTTATTAAAAAAAGGAAAAACTGTACCGGAGAGGGGACTATACCAAAACTCTTAGAAAAAACCAAAACATAAAACCAAAAAACAGGAGACCTTAGGAAAGCATTAAATAGAAAGTTGCAACATGTTTCTAAAAAACCTACCAAAGAAACTTAGGAAAACTAGGGCTATCTATCAAAAAACCATTATAAGGAAAAAGGGTAGAGAGTAGAGACTCCCACCAGAAGCTCATTTCTCAAATCAACGAATAGGAGGAGAGGGAGCACCCTTAGAACGGGTCCTATAAGCTTCTCTCTTCTGTTTCTTTGTTAAATAAGGTGTGAAAGACGTATTAGGATCACTTGTTTCTTTCACCAAGACACGACAAATCAAATCAAGGTTTTTTGGAGCACGGGGCAACATACACCAATATCCTGTTGTGTTTCAAAGACTTATATGTATCTGAAACAGCACAATATAAAAAAATAGTGAAACTATTTGGCACCAATTTGTAATATGTTCACGAGGGTTTCCACATTTTAATCAAAGAAAACAAGTGATTATAATGAACAAAATCAGAAAGCAAGTGAATTATCAACGGGGAGGGAAATGGGTCTCGTATTGTTTTTCAAAAGTCCTGTTTTTTTGGAGACTAGGATACTTTTCGGTTCTTTTTTTTATTAACAAAGCAATACTCCTTATAAAGTCATAAGCTACTATATGAAATGCACTAAAATTTAATAATCTTAAATCATAACAACTTGGAAACAAACTTCACATTTTGGATGAGTCAACTCTTTGAAACAAGACTTGTGATATGGATGCTTCCCTCACAAAGAAATTAAAATTTGGAACAACAAAATATAGAAGCCAGATACAGATTGGATTTTTTTTGGATCAAACCAATACTTTGTACACAGTACTACACAAATCTCTTTGAAAGTCTAAAAGATAACACCTATATATTTTCAGACAATTGGTGAAGTGTTTATATGCAGATGATCTCAACATACCATGAAGAGGATCAAACTACCTCACGCTCAGTAAACGGACAGCGACAAGAGTGGCAGCGAAAATAATCTGGAAGAAAATAAGCATCAATGCAACCTAAACAATTTCCATAGATTATCTCTTGGTTTCAACTACGACATATTATTTGTTCAATGCTAAAACACACATTATCAAAATTTTGCTCATAGTCAATCAAAAGCATGTTTTGGGAACACTACCTTATAGCTACTCACACCACACCCACAATAAGAAACACCCTTTCTAGTCAAGAAAACTATGCTCGTCATAATTGTTCAAGATTGTACAACCAGTTACCAATTGAGATGAACCAACTTGTGCAGACAGCTGATCATATACTAATCAAATATTAACCATCTCTTTATACTTAGGTCCTTGATATAGTTAATAACTTACAAAACTTGTCACACTATACAAAAATCAGGGCATCTTCGTCATTGGGAAAAGTTAGAAACTAACAAAAAAACTACATTCAATTTCCATACAATTAACAAAAGAAACTACATTAAAAAAGATGAGAGAAGAATAAAATAAAAGATAATAATGGGAGTGAGTGATAGCCCCGCAAATTTATGGTTATATCGAGTAGTAAAAAGAGTATTCATCCACGGGGAGTAAAGCAATTACCAATTTAATTTTTAGTTTTGATTAGCTAAAAAGGAATAAGTTGTTAAGAGCAATGTTTATTTGGTTTAAAATTCAGATATTAAAAAGCGTCATGGGATTGAAGTTTTCATCTAAATGTTTAATCCATTACATCCTTATCTATCTCTCTATTTTATAATGAAATATTTTTACGGACAAGGCATTCAATTGGTATATGTTTCTTCTCAGAACACATGAACGTATGTCAACAATAATCAAACATATTCTCATGGTTGATTATCATTGAGACCCTTCAAGTGCAGTCTTATTATCCCAAATTTCTTTAGTATCAGAAGTCATCTGAACTTAATTTTCTTACACCTCTGATTGTATATTAAGTGTAAATAACAATTTAATTTTATTTGTTAAACTCTGATTGTAGAAGTCTCTTTCTTGTGTGATTGAGCAAATGAAGTCTCTTACTTGTGTGTTTGAGCAAATTGTAATCTTTTGAGATTTTAGTGAAAATCTCTTGGAAGTGCAAGAGGACTGGACTAGTATAATTTGCTTGTGTTGTCTCTTTCTCTCTTTTCTCTATGTGTTTAATATATTTTCGCTGCATAGGTTCTGAAGAACAAATGAGAGCAATGAAATCTACAAAAAAAAAGGAAGCTTGTGTTGCAAGGAAGCATTCTGAAGAAAAGAGGTTCTGAAGACTAGAGGTTCTGAAGCTGATGTCATCAGAAGCACTCTCATCAGAAACTGGACATCAGAAGCTGAAGTAATCAGAGGTTCTGAAGGTTCAGAAGCTGAAGATTGGAAGCTTCAAAAGATTGTTCAAATGTTGTTATTATGATGCCTATCAGTGCAAAAGAATAGAAGCCTGGAGCAACATCTAATTTAGAGAAATTGGAAGCCATTGGATGCTTATTCTTTGGAGAACGTTGGAAAAGGACAATAGTACAATTGTACAACCACCATCTCCACTACTCTGTTTTGTGTCTGCAATAGTACAAGAACAACAGTTGTGACTACGCTGGTATTCCTTTATACATGGAATGGAATTGAAATTGTTCCTTCATAGGACAATAACCAAATCAAGCAACAGATCATTTGTCATCTGATCAAGCTTCAAACAACTCTTTTTGATTTGCTGGCAAATCAACAACGTCTCTTTCACACCTCTATATAAAGGAGTGAAGACTTGAAGATTTCCAAGAGACTTACAACAATTTTACAAGGGCAAAAACTCTGTTGAAATTGTTCCACATCAAAGTTCACTTAGAATTTCTTTTCAACTTTCATATCTTAGAAATTCTAGAGTCTTAAGAGTCTGTATTTGATTTGTATTGTGAACACCACTGATTGTATATCAAGTGTTTAACCTCAAACAATTTTCTTTGTAATTCTATTTGAATAGAAATCTCTTGCAGTTGTGCTTGAGCATAGGAAGTCTCTTGATTTTGTTCTTGAGCATAGGAAATCTCTTGCAGTTGTGCTTGAGTAGTTTGAAGTCTCTTGATTTTTTGAGCAGTGAGCAATTGTAATCAAATATTGATTTTAGTGAACTCTTCTTGGAAGTGCAAGGGGGACATGACTACTTCCGGTTTGTGGAAGGAACCTGTATAATTGTTTTGTGTCTTTCTTCTCTCTCTCTCTCTCTCTCTCTATATATATATATATATATATATATATATATATATATATATATCCGCTGCATTTAGATTCTGAACCTCACTTCAGAAGCTGAACTCTATCTGCTTCTGAACAATGACTTCAGTTTTTAGGAGAAAAGAAAAAGAAACCACAATTCAACCCCCCTTCTTGTGTTTTTCTCACTTTCAATTGGTATCTAGAGCCTTGGTCTGTTGTCTTAACACTTAACAGTGTAACAGAAAAAGATCTGAGAAAAACATGGCTTCTGCTGATAGGTCAAGCTCTAGTCAGAACAATGTTGTTCCATATGATTATGGTACCACTGATAAGAAATCTAACTCTAGCAAAGCTCCAAAGTTTAATAGAGATTCTGAAGAATTCTCTTGGGGGAAAACCAACATGTACATTTATATCATGGGATTAGATGATGAACTATGGGACATTCTTGAAGAAGGTGTTGGTGACATGGCTCTTGATGAAGAATGAGCTGCTATTGATAGAAAGAAACACACTCCTGCTCAGAAGAAACTTTACAAGAAGCATCTCAAGATGAGAGGAATCCTTGTTGCACCTATACCTCGCACAGAGTACATGAAGATGAGTGAAAAATCTACTACAAAGGCAATGTTTGCTTCACTTTATGCAAACTATGAAGGAAGTAAGAAGGTTAGAGAGGCAAAGACTCTTATGCTTGTTCATCAATATGAGTTGTTCAAGATGAAGGATGATGAAAGTATTGAGGAAATGTACTCAAGATTTCAGACCCTAGTCTCTGGACTTCAAATACTGAAGAAAAGTTATGTTATTTCTGATCATGTGAGCAAGATACTGAGAAACTTGCCTGCTAGATGGAGACCTAAGGTTACTGCTATTGAGGAAGCTAAATATTTAAACACTCTAGGTGTTGAAGATCCTATCAGCTCTCTCAAGTTTCATGAAATGAGCCTAAATGAGCATGAGCCTTCAAAGAAGAGTAAATCTATTGCTCTGCCATCTAAAGGAAAGTCATCCAAAGCTCTCAAAATCATTGAATCTGAAGAAGAGTCACTTGATGAAGATTCTGATGAAGATCCTGCTGAGAAGATGGCTATGCTTTCCAACAAGATTGAATATCTGGCTAAGAAGAAAAGGAAGTTTTTGAGTAGAAGAGGTGGTTAAAAAAGCTCCAAGAAAGAAGATCAGAAGGGTTGCTTCAACTGTAAGAAGCCTGGACACTTCATTGCTGATTGCCCTGATCTTCAAAAGGAGAAATCAAATAGTAAATCCAAGAAACCAAACTTCAACTCAAGCAAATTCAGAAAGCATATTAAGAAGAGTTTAATGGCCACCTGAGAAGATTTAGATAGTGAATCTGGTTCTGATAAAGAAGAAGCTGATGATGAAGAAAATGTAGCTGTGGGGTTAGTAGTTACAGTGACATCAGAAGTTGAACTTGAATCAAATTCTGAAGATGAAAATGAGGTATATTTCAAAATTTCCAAAAAAGAACTTATTGAGTCTCTTAAAGAGCTTCTTACACACTTTGAACACAGAACCAATGAGTTGATTGATTTAAAAGAAAAATATGTTGTCTTAATGAAACAATAAGAATCTGAGGAAGAACTTAGAGGCTTTGACTTCATTTGTAACACTTATGAAGACAGACTCAAGATTCTTTGTCAGAAGCTACAAGAAAAGTGTGATAAAAAGCCTGTAAGTAAACATGAAATTGCTCTTGAAGATTTTGTTATGTCTGGCATTGATAGAAGCAAAGTAGCTTCTATGATTTATAGCATTTACAAGAACAATGGTACATGGATTGGATATTCAGAAGGGAAACCTAATGAAATCAGTCTTAAAGCATGTTGTGAATGCATTAAGAAAGGGTTGAAAACCTTTTTTGTACCTGAGGGTGCTGAGTCTGATTTCAAAGAATATTTCAAAGTCAAAGAACTCTAAGCCTAAGGCAATGAAAAACTCTGATTCTAAGACTTCAAAGATCAAGATTCTGAAGAGATCAGAACTTGTTCCTCAGAGTTTGTTGAACTCAGAGTTTTGTATCTTAAAGCCTAAGTTTTAGAAGAACAAAACGGTTGTTGCTTCATGGGAATCAAAACCAAAAGGTGTTAAACCTAAGGTATTGAATGATCAGAAACTATCAAACTTTCAGCACAAGGTACAAGGAAAGAAGAGTAAAATTTCCAGTACTAACCTCAAAGCACCCATAAAGATATGGGTACCTAAATCTAAAATTGTCAATGTTGCAGATATGCCTAAGAGCAAAGGGAAAGCAAAGATCATAATACCTAGACAGCGGTTGCTCAAGACATATGACAGGAGAGAAGTCTATGTTCATCACCCTTACAATGAAAGAAGGAGGAAATGTGAAGTTTGGAGGCAACCATGCTGACAAAATCATTGGTACATGAACTATTGGTAACTCCTCTATCTCTATTAATAATGTGTGGTTGGTAGATGGTCTGGAACATAATCTATTGAGTATCAGTCAGTTTTGTGACAATGGTTATGATGTGATGTTTGATAAGACCAACTGCACAGTAGTTAACAAGAATGACAACTTCATAGTGTTCAAGGGAAAGAGGATGGAGAATGTCTATAAATTAACTTCTCTGAACTAGTTGATCAGAAGGTAGTTTGCCTTCTATCAGTGAATGATAAGAAATGGGTGTGACACAGAAGGTTGAGACATGCTAACTGGAGATTAATCTATAAGCTTAGTAAGTTACAATTTGTCAAAGGCTTACCTAACATTGACTATCATTCAGATGCACTTTGTGGTGCATGCCAGAAAGGGAAGATTGTTAAATCATCTTTTAAAACTAAAGACATTATCTTAACTTCCAGACCCTTAGAATTACTTCATATTGATTTATTTGGACCAGTTAACACTACATCCGTATATGGAAGTAAATATGGTATAGTCATTGTTGATGATTATAACATATGGACTTGGGTAAAATTCCTGAGAAATAAGGTTAATTCTTATGATGTATTCAGTAGCTTCTGCACTCAAATACAGTCTGAAAAAATAAATGAATATTTTAAAAGTCAGAAGTGATCATAGTGAAGAGTTTGAAAATGAACCATTTGAAGCTTTTTGTGAAAAACATGGAATTATCCATGAATTTTCTTCTCCTAGAACTTCACAGCAAAATGGGGTTGTAGAGAGAAATAATAGAACTTTACAAGAAATGGCCAGAACCATGATTCATGAAAAAAAAATTGGCTAAACATTTCTGGGCAGAAGCAATGAATACAACATGTTATGTCCAAAATAGAATCTATATTAGACCTATCTTGGAGAAAACAACATTTGAACTCTTTAAGAGAAGAAGTCCCAATATCTCTTACTTTCATCAATTTGGATGTACCTGTTACATTCTAAATAACAAAGTCTACCTAAAGAAATTTGATGCCAAGGCCCAAAGAGGAATCTTCTTAGGTTACTCTGAAAGGTCAAAGGCATACAAAATGCATAATTCAGAGACACTCTGTGTTGAAGAATCAATGCACGTTAAATTTGATGACAAAGAGCCTGGAAATGAAACTCCAGAGCAAGGTGAAAGTTTTGCAGATATGCAGGTGCCTGAAGACACTTCAGAACCAGGTCAGACTCGAGTCTGAAGATAGTCCAGAAGTTGAACCCACTCTAGAAGCTCAAGATGAAGTAGCTTCTAATGAAGCTCAAGATGGTTCTCATCAAGCTAATCAATCCAAGAATACATTCAAGTACAAGTCTTCACATCCTGAGGATTTATTCATTGGAAACAAAGAGAGTCCTAGAAGAATAATATCATATTTCTGACAAGAAGAGTCTATGATGAGATTGTTATCAGTGATAGAGCTTGCTACAGTTGATGAAACACTTTAGATGATGGATGGATACTAGCTATGCAGGAAGAAATCAATCAATTTCAGAGAAATGATGTGTGGGATCTGGTACCCACACGTCAAGACAAGAACATTATTGGAACATAATGAGTATTCAAAAACAAGTTGACTGAACAAGGAGAAAGAGTCAGAAACAACGCCAGACTTGTTGATCAAGGATACAGTAAACAAGAAGGCATTGATTATACTGAAACATTTGCTCCAGTTGCACGATTGGAAGAAATCAGGTCACTTCTATCCTATGCAGTAAATCATGGCATAATATGATATCAAATGGATGTAAAGAGTGCATTTCTCAATGGAGTGATATCTGAAGAAGTGTTTGTCAAGCAACCTCATGGTTTTGAGGATCTTAAGCATCCTGACCATGTTTATAAGCTTAATAAATCACTATATGGTCTTAAGCAATCTCCTAGAGCCTGATATGAAAGACTAAGTAATTTCTTAATTGAAAATGATTTTAAAAGAGGTCAGGTTGACACAACACTCTTCAGAAGAACTCTTGAGAAAGACATTCTTGTTGTGCAGATATATGTTGATGATATAATATTTGGTTCTACTAATGCATCTCTTTGCAAGGAATTCTCTAAGTTAATGCAGGATGAATTTGAAATGAGCATGATGGAAGAATTGAAGTTCTTCCTTGGAATTCAAATCAATCAATGCAATGATGGTGTGTATGTTCATCAAACAAAGTATACTAAGGAGCTTCTGAAGAAGTTCAAGCCCGAAGACTGTAAAGTGATGAACACACAGTGCATACAACCTGCACCTTAAGCAAAGAAGATATTGGATCAAAGGTTGATCAGAAGCTGTATAGAGGTATGATTGGTTCTTTGTTATACCTCACTGCATCTAGGCAGATATTTTATTCAGTGTATGATTGTGTGCAAGATTCCAGTCAGATCTTAGAGAATCTCATTTAACTATTGTTAAAAGAATCTTCAAGTATTTGAATGGAACAACAAATCTTGGACTCTTTTACAGGAAATCCTTAGATTATAAGTTGGTAGGATTCTGTGATGCTGATTATGTTGGTGACAGGATTGAAAGAAAATCAACCAGTGAAAACTGTCAGTTTCTTGGTGAGAATCAGATATCATGGGCTAGCAAAAGACAAACAACTATTGCTATGTCTACAGAAGAAGCAGAATACATCTCAGCTGCAAGTTGTTGTACACAACTACTTTGGATGAAACATCAGTTGGAAGATTATCAGATTAATGCTAACAGTATTCCCATTTATTTTGATAATACTGTTGCTATTTGTTTATCAAAAAATCCAATTCTACATTCTAGAGTCAAGCATATTGAAATCAAACACCACTTTATTAGAAATTATGTTTAAAAAGAAATTTTAGATATACAATTCATTGATACTGAACATTAATGGGCTGATATATTTACTAAGCCTTTAACTGTTGAAAGATTTTATTTTATAAAGAAAAATTTGAACATTCATTTTGTGTCTGATTAAAAATTGTTTGCCTCTAAATAGGAATTTAGGTTCTGAAGTTCTTCAGAAGCTATAGTCCATCAGAAGCTCTTCATTGAGGTTCTGAAGAAAATGTGTTTCTGATGACATCAACATATGAACTCCAGAAGCTGGACTTTTTGCTTATGAATAGTAGTGTTAGTGGAAACGTTGGAAGTTACTTTTTGGTAACACCTGTCCCACTAGCATGGCAGTTACTCTGAGAAATTCTGACGTTGCTTATTTGTATTGGTGTATAACGTAAAAGGGAAATGATGAATTTTGCTTTGAATATACTATCACGCTCCCCCTATGTCATTAACGTTGTGTTTGTTTGTCCCCTTCTGAATTGCAAACGTTTTTTTTTACTAAAAACACTTAGACAAAAACGCACACTTCTCAATTCACTACCTACACTTTCTGATTTTAGACCATACTCTGTGAAAAATCTTTTTGTTCTTAAACTCAAAACATAGAATCCCAAAATCTTCATTAGTTCACATGGCTTCAACAAGTTCTAATCAAGAAACTTCCATACAAATAGTTGCAAGTGATACTTATCAGATTAAGGGAAGAACGATGAAACTGGAAGAGGATCAGCTAATTGTTAGAGTGGAAAATCCAGTGGACTTCATCTCTATCTCTCTCACCATGTTGATTGCAACCTCACCACTTACTTGAAGTATCAGGACCTGAATGGTCCTACTTATGAGAATCTAGTTAGATACTTCAGGGTTAGGGCAAAAATCTATGATCAATATGCTGCTAGATTGGAAGAGCATGAGAAGGTTCTGATTGATCCAAGTCTTTGAGGGAAGACTAGAGCAAAACTGGGTTTGAAACCTTTCACTAGAACAGAAATTCACTCAAACATCATGGAAATTCCTGTTAATATCACTGAAGAAGTCACTGCAAGAGCATGGAGAAGAGAGGCTGAAGGTTCTATTGAAGAGAATCTGAATAGTCTAACAAGTCCATGGAAAGCAATTGTTAAGAAGTCTCTGTTCAATGGCAAGAAGAAAGGAAAGTACTGTGATATGCAGAAGGAGCATAAAATGCTTCAGAAGCTCATGCAAGAGTGTTTTCTACCTAAAGGTGGAGGGTTACTCAGCTGTCATTAGAACACGAGGTGTTTCTACACTTCCTGATTACTTTTGAGAAGGTGATCCTACCAAGATATATCTTTCATCATATGTTGTAGGCACTGAACGAAAGATAGGAGAAGAACAGAAGCTTTATTCCCTATGGAAGATTTCTTTCAGAGATCTTTCACCAAGGAGGTATCTTAGCTGCAATAAAACCGTCCAAGACTGTCAATGATGATAAACTGGGCACAGTTTGTGGCAAATACATTAATGATTTGAAGAAGATGCTTCTGATAAATAAAGTCACAAAGTTGGATACTAACTTGAAGGAGTCCATGATCCTATCCAATCTGATGGATGATTTTCCTCCTATTTCAAAGGAAGATCCTCCTGAGGTAAGTGCTGCATATGTATATGAACATTGGAAGACTACATGAGAGATCATCAAGTATATTGACATCCCAGACACAATGTATGGTTCTTCTCTACCTGTTGATTCTAAGAAGAAGAGAAAATCCAAGAAAGCTACTTCAGAAGCTGTTGAAGGTGAAGCTTCTGAACCAAAGCCTAAGAAGGCTAAGAAGGAGAAAGTTGTTCAACAAGTCAAACAAGTTGGTCCTGATATGCCAACTATTCAAGATGAAGTTCAGGATTTAGAACCTGCCAAGATTCTAAACAAAAGAACTAGAGGTGGAACTTCAACTGGATCTTCAGGAGCCATACCTCCCCAACCAAAGATTCAGAAGAAGAAGAAGCAAGTAAGTAAGATGATACATCAAGAAGAAGATGCAGAGATTGAAGTTGCTACTAATCTGGTCACCAGGGAAGTAAGGAAGAAGAAAGTTGTTGATGCTGCTGCTCTACATCAAGCTCGTGAAATTGCTAAAGATATTGAGGTGCCTGATAAGTGCTCAAAAGTAACATATTTTATGTGTTAATCAAGGCATTTTAGTTATTGTTCTGCAAGTTATCTAAGGAAAAGCTACGAAATTGTGTTCTTTTACCATTTATGCTTTACATACCTGATTCCCTCCCTTTTATGCAGGAAATGACAAGCAAGGGACAAGAAAGAAGCTGATGAACTAAAGTCAGTACGCTTAAGCGTCCCTAGCACGCTTAAGCGTACACAATGTCGAGAGCAGCTTCATGTACGCCATTGGTATGCTGTCAGCACGCTTCCAAGATTCAGACAACACGCTTAAGCGCCCTCTCGTACGCTTAAGCGTGCGAGTTCTAGTAGCCAAACTTCCTGTACGCTTTCAACACGTTGTTGGTACGCTTATCAAAGATGCAACTTGTACGCTTAAGCGACCGTTGTACACGTAAGCGTACACAATGTCGAGAGCTCAGAGATGTACGCTGATTGCACGCTTCTCGCATGCTCAAGCAAACTTCACCAGGACGCAAGTGGATAAGGCACACGTGGCTGTTCCCAATTGGCCAACGAAAGATTTCCAGGAGGTACGCTTAAGCGACGCCTGTACGCTTAAGCGTGCGGGCACGAATTCTGCCCAACTTAAAGAGTTTTTCTTCTCTTTCTCAAGATATCATTTTTGGTAATACATTTTCTGATTTTTAGAGAGAGAATAAGGCATTTTCTAGAGAGAGAAACACAAAGCAAGATAGTTAGGAGTAGATTCAACCCAAGATTCATTGAGACATCATGAATCTAGGCATGGTATCTTCATCTTTTCTTCATCCTTTGCAAAGCTATCATAGACATATGTAGCTACATCTACTCTTGTGGGTTTTGAGGTATTCAAACAAGCTATTATGTAATCTTTTAATCTTTTAATATATGGTTCTAGCTATTTATTCAATATTGTTGTTATTCTTCCACTTAATGTTTTATTGAGATTTAAAATGATATGGACACATACTTTTGAATCTAGATATAGAATAACAATCTATCTTAAGTTATCACTCTAGACATGGATGTTAATATTTGATAATCACTTTTAATCTAGAACTTAATGCTTTTGGGTCATTTAATCGGTTGGGAAATCGTCAATTAAACAATCCAATCGACTTTGTGATTGTTTAAATGTTTGGGAAATCGACACTTAAACAATCCCTTAGAAATAACGATATCATTTGGACACGAATGATATTGTCGAGTGATTGTGATAATATCGTTTAAAAAACTAGAATCTGTTATTTGATCGAGAGATTGCAGCTGTTACGCCTGGTTGATGTCTCTGACCCCAAGCGAAGTAGCCCTATCTCTTCTCGTTTTACTTTTATGTCGAGTAGAACAATAGTTTTACACAAACAAACAATTTATACTCAAACACTTAACATGATGAATATTGTGAAAATGCTTATGAAATACGCAACTCCCTGCAAAAACGATCCTATTATACTTACGCGTAAAGAGTTTTATGACATGTAAAAATCATGCATTAGTGCCTGCTGAAGTGTTACTGAAGGAATCAACTGCTGAAGATGCTTAGAAAGTAGTTGAGCTTGCAGGAAATCTTAAAGCTTTGGTGGTGGCTGATGAACTACTCAATGCTACTGAAGAAGTTCAGAGGGAGGATGTTACTTGTTCAAAAACTCGTACTTCAGAAGCTGATGCTTCGGAAGCTACAGGAGGTAATTCTTACACTCACAATCTCTCTGATAATGTAGTAGAAATAGAGTCTACCTCAACCTCAACCTCTTCAGACACCATAGATGATATTCCTTTGAGTAAAGTCTTTGAAAATCTACATAAAAGCTTAGCCCCACCCCCATATACCAAACACCAGAAAAAGCCAGCTGATGATGTATTTGAGCCAATGTATCCAACTGTTCTTGAAAGAATAGGTGAAATGGCACAAAGGAGGATTGATGTATGTTAGAATCTACATGCTAACCATCCTTTTCAACCACCTTTCATTCAACCTCTTCAAACCATTCCTGCTGATGAAAGTGAACAAGATGGACCACCTTTTTACATTCCAGAATCATCATCATCTCAACCTCAACCAACAACCCAATCAAGTGATCCATCTGTCCTTCGGGAACTGGCTAATCACTATCAAGGTGAATTACCAGGTTTTAGGCCAAACTCAAAAAAAGCCTCTGAAATAGCTTCTGATGAAGTTGTTTTAGAAAGCCCCCGACAACAAATACCTGACTCACAAATGGCCCCAAACACTTGCTCTGATCTCATCATACACCCTGAACACAAACCATACCATCTTAATGCTATTCACTCAAAATCTCCTTTGGAATTGCATTAAGAAACCTAGCCAACAAGAAATCTTCTATTCACAAATCACCTACTTCTGATAACAATCCTTCCTTATCAGAAGAAACAACACTTGTTGTGCAATCCATCAATGTAGCTTTACCTTTAGAAGCCACTCTTGTATCTCAACGTACACATGAAAACTCTACAAGACCTAAGTTTATGATTACATCAGATTCTGATGATGAAGATGAGCAAGCTAACCAATGGTTTAAAATGGATTCTTGAATCAACCATTAAACTCATCTTCTCCTTTTGTCCTAGAGTCTATTCATGATTCACCATTTCTTGCACCCCCTCAACCAATCACTGAAACATCAATCTCTGATATTCTTATCTCATCCACTCAATCCATACCTACAAATGTCTCACCCCCTCCTACCCTTTTTCTTGACTCTACTATATTAAAAGAGGTTTGTTAGAATATTTTTAAGGATCTGAACAAGTTGGTGAAGACCAGGAACAACTTTGTTCATGAGAAGAACTGTGTTGAGGAATGGACCACTCTGAGAGAAAGAGTTGATTATGTGATGTGTGAGCTTTAGAAATTTTCTTTGGAAGCACATAATCAAGCTATGAACTCACTTCAAGACTGGTTCAAGAATGCCATCTCTAGTATGGAAGAAGTAAATGTCAAGAGAGACCAAGAAATGAGCAAACTGTACAATCTCAGACACACCTATCTACATGGATGCTTCAAGCATAATCACTGCCACTGTGCATTCTGAGAATCCTGACATCAGATGGTTAACTAAGATGACAATTCATTCTGAAGCTCCTATTCTTGAGAAATTGAAGAATGATTCTGAACAAGAAAATGAAAACAAGGAGCTGAAGAAAGAACTCCTAGAGCAAAGACTGATGTATGTTGAACTTCAGAGGAAGATTATTGCTCAGCAAGAAGAAGCAAAGGTCAGAGAAGAAGCTCTTGCAAGGGATACAATGATTTAAAGGAATCCATGGACAAGCAGTCATAAAAGACAAACAACATGATGCAAGAGATGTTGGAAATGATGAAGAAACAAGTCAAGCCTTAGAATGCACACCTTTATTAGCTTGTTTACTTTATGTTTTGTTATTGTTTTTGCTTCTGAACTATACTGTTTTATTTTGCTTATGACCATGTTACATGCTTATGAACATATTCTATTTTACTAGAATTTTCTCACCATGTTTTTCTTACTTCTTCTTTGTCTTTATTTTATCTTTTTGTTGATGACAAAAGGGGAAGTAGATGTAGTATTTATTTATAGGCTCCGAGCCCCATTAATTTAATTCTTAACAAATTAAATTAAGAGAACCTTCTTCTTATCTTTTAGTCAATTGATTCACTGTGAGATTATTCTGAGTGTTATTACGATTTTTAAAGATAATTTAATTAACTTTTATGGAACTTAGGGAGAGCTTACAAACCTCACCTTAAAGGACTATTAGAACCAGGGGGAGCTTACAAACTTCACCTATTAGTCAACTTGTTGATTAGATTAACAACGATTGAACATTTTAAATATTAGTGTTTACCATCATCAAAAAGGGGGAGATTGTTGGAACAAAATGTGTTTAACATTACCCTTTGAGTTTTGATGATAACAAGGTATTAAAAAATTGTCAATTGGATATGATAATATTTGTTCAAGTGTGCATGACCATAGACAAAAATATAATGTCCTTAAATGCATAGGTTCTAAAGAACAAATGAGAGCAATGAAATTTACAAAAAAGGAAGCTTGTGTTGCAAGGAAGCATTCTAAAGAAAAGAGGTTCTAAAGACTAGAGGTTCCGAAGCTGACGTCATCAGAAGCTGGACATCAGAAGCTGAAGTCATCAGAGGTTCTGAAGGTTTAGAAGCTGAAGATTGGAAGCTTCAAAAGATTGTTCAAATGTTGTTATTGTCACGCCTATCAGTGCAGAAGAATAGAATCCTGGAGCAACGACTAAATCAGAGGAATTGGAAGACATTGGATGCTTATTCTTTGGAGAACGTTGGAAAAGGACAATAATACAATTGTACAACCACTATCTTCACTATTCTGTTTTGTGTCTGCAATAATACAAGAACAACAGCTGTTACTACGCTGGTATTCCACTACACATGGAATGGATTTGAAATTGTTCCTTCATAGGACAATAACCAAATCAAGCAACAGATCATCGGTGATCTAATCAAGCTTCAAACGACTCTTTTTAATGTGCTGGCAAATCAACAACGTCTCTTTCACACCTCTATATAAAGGAGTGAAGACTTGAAGATTTCCAAGAGACTCACAACAATTTTGCAAGTGCCAAAACTCTGCTGAAATTGTTCCACATCAAAGTTCACTTAGAATTTCTTTTCAACTTTCATATCTTAGAAATTCTAGAGTCTTAAGAGTCTGTATCTGATTTGTATTGTGAACACCACTGATTGTATATCAAGTGTTTAACCTCAAACAATTTTCTTTGTAATTCTGTTTGAATAGAAGTCTCTTGTAGTTGTGCTTGAGCATAGGAAGTCTCTTGATTTTGTTCTTGAGCATAAGAAATCTCTTGCAGTTGTGCTTGAGTAGTTTGAAGTCTCATGCTTTTTTGAGCAGTGAGCAGTTGTAATCAGATATTGATTTTAGTGAACTCTCATTGGAAGTGCAAGGGGGACAGGACTACTTCCGCTTTGTGGAAGGAACCTATATAATTGTTTTATGTCTCTCTCTCTCTCTGTACTTATCCGCTGCATTTAGATTCTGAACCTCACTTCAGAAGTTGAACTCTATCTGCTTCTGAACAATGACTTTAGTTTTTAGGAGAAAAGAAAAAGAAACCACAATTCAACCCCCCCTTATCTTGTTTTTCTCACCTTCATATCTCACCTTAAACAATCCTACCTCCGTACGACCAACACAGTAGTACATTGCTTATTTTCTAATTAATCTCGTTTAATTGAATCTAAGTATGATCATTAGGATTTTGACTTATCTTTATCTTTAGTGAATGCTGCAACCTCGTTACCTATTTTACTGCTTTTACTTCTAATAAATTCTCATAATTACCAAGTTGAATGACAATCCATGTGGAAACGAAAACTTACTACTTTACTATTTGTCTACGTTTTGGTGCACTTACTAATTCATACAATCAAGTACCCGTGCGTACGCACCCGCACGAGTTTTTTACTAGTTAATTTAAAAACATCAGTTTTGAACAAATTAGGGATTTTTTTCATGGTGGAACAAGGAAAAAAGAGGTAAACATATTCTGAAGCAACTTTTTACAGATCACGATCTTTAATCTTCCTTCACAATACTTGCAACACTAAATCCCAACAACAACATTAACACAAGTTTAAATCATACCCTACATCCTTGAGAAATCCATCATCATCACGGGGAAAAAATTAGCGAGGGAAATTAGTGACGGAAAAAATGAAATTCCTCACAAATTCCTTGGTCGCAAAATTTAGTGACGGAAATAGAGAGGGATTTCACGTTTT
>Ga0228711_1002178_pt1 | contig 29868 bp, 13 predicted proteins | sample MedpolnodulmetaG_2_FD_177996 | JGI IMG/M metagenome (GOLD analysis project Ga0228711, IMG submission 177996) | Root nodule microbial communities from Medicago polymorpha collected in Santa Monica, California, United States - brown nodules | ecosystem: Host-associated > Plants > Roots > Nodule... | reverse complement strand
GGACGAAAAACTTATAGTTTTCAAATCCTTAAACAATATAGAATGTCACAAGTCATAACTGAATTGACTCTAACAATTGAACTTAAAAGACACATTGAATCATCATTTGTAAATAAAACTCAAAACATCTTGATTTATTCAAAGAAAAATTAAAACAAAAATTCATTCAAATAATGACTCACCAAATTGTCTTTTAAATACAAAAATAAGCTAGTAACGACAATCTAAAATTGGTTTAAAAAATGAATAAAGCAATCTTTTTCGACTTTGTCCATTCTAAATTGATATATCTTTAAATATCATTGGACATAAGTCAGTCAAGACTACCTTTCTTTATTTGCCCTTATCTTTTGAGGTATTTTCCGAATGAGCACTATTTTATTTTCTCTTGCTTCAGCTTTTCTTTATTTGCACACTTTATGAATTGATCCTTCAAAAGATCATTTCTAACTATAACAGTTATAGTTGAAATTATAGTGTCTCATCAAGATTAAACATTTACATAATGTGCTCCTAATATTTTCTTTGCCTAATAATCTTAATAGAATACTCACTCTTCAATGAGAACTTGTCTTTCTCTGTATTGCTTCAAAAGCACCTTAGTTTAAGCAAATGAAATATGACCAAAAAAAATTGTCATCTTAAACAACACCTCTAATATATAGGATATTTTAGCTTAATGATCACACGTGACCTATGAAATTTGGTGTATACTCACTTGTCAAACTTGATTCTCACATTAGGTACTGAATTTGTGAGAGAATGTGAGTTTCACCATCCTTATCTAAGGTCTAGATCCAAGAACAATATCAATGTTCTTCTTTAAATCCTAAAAATTAGAATTTTAAGAGTTAACAAATTTAACTCATATTAGCAGATACACAAACTATACATAAATTATATTAACTTAAAGAGAACAAGAATAGCCAAATGTACTCACCAAAATACCTAGTGCACTATCAATATCAAGTCTTTAAACAATAATATCAATTGTTAGCGGTATTTTACAACATTGACCAAACAATGACAATTTACTTTGACAAAGAATAAATTCTTATAACTGTTAAATGTTTACCATCACAGGTGTGGATGTAAACTCTTAAATACTTAAATGAGTTTACACTCACACAACATTAGTCGACATGTCAAAATTAACTAATTATAAGACATGTACAATTTATCTTTATTTATAAATTAAAAGACAAAAACAAGATACCAAGCGCACCATTAAAACACAATCTTTTGACTGCTAAGAATTAATTGCAAGCGGTACTCTCAGTGCAATGATCAAATATTGATATTAGGTGCCTTTTGACATCTTCATTACTCACTTGGAAAAACTTAATAAGTCTTGTCAGATAATGGGTGTATTTTGACATCCTCATTACCCACATGAACAATTTAAGAATTACCACATATTCATCATCACAAGTTGTAAATTAGAAGACCAAAAAACAAGATACCAAAGCACCATTAAAACACAATCTTTTGATTGCTAAGAATTAACTGCAAATGGTAATCTCAATGCAATGATCAAATATGGTAATAAGTCCTATTAGATAATGGGTGCCTAATTTTGAAATATCAATGAAATTATTTATACAATTTCAAGGTTGCTTATTTACCTTTACATATGTTGATGACCATGTATTATAAATTTATTATAACACTCCAAAGTCCTGATAGAAGCACTTTAAAAGTCCTAAAACAAGGACCACAAAGAAGGGGTTGAAGGTGTTGGTAAATCGTTGGTCTACAAGATGATCAAACAAAGCATGAATTGTTGGATGGTAAAAGCCAAAGAGAGGAATTGTGTTAAGATTATAGTAGTCTTAACTTTCATATGGGTGCATCAACCTTGCGTGATTGGTATCACTTTTTTACTAAGTGTGATTGGTATCAGCTTGATCAACTTCTTAATCCATGTTCATGTATTAATACATGAGAGAAGCACATCATCCTCATGGCTCTCATCGCTGTCAATGTTGTTTAGAAACCAACAATATGTCACCTAAAATACTCATAATTCTACAAATAATTTCTCAAATCCACAAATTACTCATATTTTGTTATAAGCACAAAGTAATTTTTATGTGAAAAACCAACCTTAGAAAGATGTTAATTCTACGAAGTGGATGTTTGAATGATCATACCACTGGCAAGAGTTCTTCTTTTTTAACTTTTTTCTTTTTAAGGGAATTTCTTCTTTTTTAACTTGAAATTTATACTTATCTAAATTTTCTTTCTTTACCTTAACAAAAATCACCTTAAAAAAAAGTTTGTATGTTTGGATACAACTATATAAAAGGGATTATTTGTTATCAAATTGATTCAATATTTTGATTCTTATTTTAGGATTTTTTTTTTTAGATTCTAATTTTTGTTAGGAGTTGTAACAATAGGATGCACACTCTTAAACTTGATTCTAATTTTTCTTCAAACTGGATCTTCATGTTCTTATGTCAATGAACTCAAAGAGTTCTCTGACTGAATTTTAAATTGTGGAGATGGAAACATTGGAGAAAACAATGATGGGGAAGTTGAAACTGAAATACCATATGACATGTTGATCAAGAATTTAGGTGACCCAATTGCTTCAATTGTTGATAGCACTCACTGTTGGAGAGTATGAGCTATCTTTCATTTTTTCAAAGCATGGCAATTTTAGCACCTACCAATGATTTTGTTGATTCACTGAACAATTACATTTTATCAATAATACTTGGTGAGAAAAAAACGTACTTAAGTACTTAAGTGCTTAAAGCGGAATTAAATTAATAGTTGCATTTGGTTATTTTTCTGTATCCATCTGATGTGATAACGAGAATTCTAAATTAATTCAGGTTTTCATTGTCATTGTTTTGGAAGCATTAATTCATTTACAATTACCTTATTTATTAATCAAAACTATTATTTCATTTACAATTATCTTATTTTTTATCAATGCCATAACAATTACCTTATTTATTAATCAATCAATACCATAACTAACTTCCCGCACGGGTCTAAATATTAGTTTAAAGAAAAATTATTTAGTCACATCATTCAAAGTCATTCTTTTTTAATTTTTCTCCATTTGTGACTGTGTATCCAAATAAAATTAATTCAGAGTTGTGTCCAAGTTAGAATTTCTCCGGTAATAGAGAGTTGGCAAAGTGATAACGTGCAACATAAATTTTCTTTGATTTGCTGTGTACGTGTAGCATGAATAAATTGTTGCAGGAATCTAATGCTTTTCCAGGAATCTATACTATTTATGGGCAGAGTCCAAAATCTTGAGATTCTACAAATTTTTGTAGTGAAGTGTTTGAGGGAACATGTCATATTGAAGCACGCATTGAAAATCTGCCCTATGATATACGATATCTAATCCTCCTTCCGTCCCTGTATCTAAGTCATTTTGCATTTTTCACATTTTTTAAGAATAGTTGTTAGTGTAATTAATGTGTCTATTTTGTGTGTTAATATTACTAAATTGTCCTTTGTTTGTATTTGTATTAATTTTGACTTTTTATATTTCAAGACAAGTTAATAGTATTAATTAGGGGTATGTTTAGGGAAAAATAATAAATACATCTAGTAATTTGAAAAGAGGTTTACAATTAGGGACACAAATAAAGTCAAATGAGTGGTTAGATATAGGGACGGAGGGAGTATTATATAAACTCTAGTAAATTAATTTTTTATAAGGTATATATTAGGAATATTGTTAAATATACAGATTATTACGATGTATATTAGTATAATATATATTCACATAGTGGAAGTTTAGTGAAATAAACAGATTATAGATGTATGTAGAATGTATTAAAACTATGATAATATAACAGCATATTTGAACACATAGTAGTTCTTTCTATAATTCAGAAACAACATTACAGTATACAGCAATGTTTATAATAGAAGGTTAACCCAAATGAATAATAAAAAAATAAATTAAAACATCTACACCCTCTGGTCACATTGATAAGAAAAAATGACCCTCTTGTGTCATATAAATACAGCTCCATTTTCATTTTCATTTAATTTCTAGTTTTATCCTTTACCATAACCATAGTTTTAAACCTCGGATCGGTGATTGACTCGGTAGGGGTATTGGGTCACTGGTCGAACCATTGAGTCGCTGGTCGAACCGCATGACTGAATCGGATGACTCGGTTATACGACTCGGACTTTATAACGAAGATTCTTTGTATTGAATTATATTGATTTGAGTGACTTTGATCTCTAAAAAAATTATAAACTTTTTTGACACTAAATAAAATCATATTTTTATTGTTCGTCAAAAAAAAAAAATCATATTTTTATAATATAAATAGAAACATCTTCATAGATGCCCCTTGAATTCAACTGCATATATTTTTTTAGATATAATACATTAATACATTGATCTCCGTGAGCTTAACTCAGTTGGTAGGGATATTACATTTCATATGCAGGGGCCGGGGTTCGAACCGAACCCCGGACTCTCCACTTCTCCACAATTTAATTGTGTGAGCTCTAGCCACTAGGCTACTTGACAAAAAAAAAATTAAAAAACATTTTACTTCGCATCTACAATACAAATAAAAATAATTGTGTTAAAAAAATAGTTGTAATGTAATCAAGTAAAATATTTATGAATTTTTCTCTTTTTTGACAAGTAAAATGTTTATGAAATTATTTTATATTGTTTTAAGGTCACAATTTAATGATTTGTATGATATTGATTTCCTATTTCAAGATGCGCTTATATAATGTATCAAAAGCAATTTCTTTCTAATAGATGTTCAGTGGTGCAGCGGTAATGAGTTTTCCTTGCTGGCTAGCTATCACAGGTTCTACTCCCACCCATGCCACTTTTTACAAAAAAATATTTAATTAAATTCATGCTTTAGATCCAACCGGTCCGGTTTGTCAACCCCACCGATTCACCGGTTTTATACGGTTTAGACCGGTTCACACCGGTTCGAAAGTATGGCCGATCCGTTGGTCGACTCAAACCGACCACCCCACCGTTCCTGGTCGGACAACCGGCCGGTCCGGTCCAGTTTTCAAAACTATGGCCATAACCCACAAGTTAGTTGACAAAGTATCGTATTTCTTCTTTTAATAGATTCCTTTTAATCAAATAGGTTAAAAGATTGAACTGATTAATAAGTTCTTCTATGACGAGACATTCGAGAGAACTCAAATTTGATTTTTGATGATTACAATTTTTGGTCAGGTTTTATTGATCATCCAACCGAACTTCTAATTATTAGAATCTTCCCTCAAAATCTGAAAAAAAATATTCCGTTAAAAACCTTTGCAATGCATTATAAAAAAAAACTAAGCTACTAGTCCTAGTAAAATATCTTTGCATTGTATAAAAAAAATAGGATTACAATAGCTCTCAATGCAATATGATATCTCTCAATTGTCACCAACTTAACTGATTTCTCTTTCTCTCAATGATGATTGCTAAATCTCCATTTTTAATTATCACTCTTGAATTGCAACTCTTGGATGAGATGATGAAACTCCTCACAATTTCTAAATAGAAGAAGAATGTGACCTAGAAACTTGAAGCATAGAGCTAATGGATAGCAAATATTATCTTTTGTTGTTGAGATGAATGGTTAGTCAATACTTTAATTTACAAGAACTCTTGTAAATCACATCTTCATATTTTTCAAATTTGAGGTCTCAAGGTTCAAAGAAAGACATGACCTTGGAATGTCCATTCTCCTTTTTCATGGGTTGGAATCATTTTGATGACTTGACCAAAGACCATTACCAATTACGAGGGAATACCAACACATGACAATTGTTACCTCTTCCAATAAATTCTAACATTAATTTGATACGATACGATGTGAGAACTTATCATTTTACGCTCATCCAAACCATGTTGGTTTCATCTTTTCTTTTTTACCCCATCAATTTATTCATTTATTTTATTTCTTTGTTATATAGCTTGATACTCCCTCTATTTCAAATTATTAGTCACTTTTGAGAAAAAAAAAACTCAATTTATAAACCGTTTTACAATAACAATGAAACGTTAATATTACTTTTCTTATTATAAACTTAACAATTTTTTATTCTCTTTTCTTCTAATTCTTTAATTTATCTTTTTTATGCAATTTATTAAGAACAATTTCGTAAAACAACCGATAATATCTCTTTCCTATACAAATTTAATTACATTTCTTAATACGAGTTAAATGACCAACACGACTTATAATTTAGGACGGGGAGAGTATTAAACTATCATATATTATATTTTTGTTATAGTCAAAAAAAAAACTTATATTTTTGTCTTTTTCCTTTACTTTTTTTATATATATAAGACACTAATTCCCTTTTGTTGCATTTCATTCCAGTCAGTCTTTGGTTTCAGGCCTTATTCAGCTGTTTCATCCATCTATCCATTTCCTTTCACAAGACAAGAATTAGAAGAAGATGGCAACTTCAGAAGTTGCAAATGGCAACCACTTAAGTGAGACAAAGGGAAAAACCATTACTTGCAAAGGTAGGTAGCTCACAATTTTTATATTTCATTTCTTAACATTAATTAATTTGTATTTGCCAAACTTTCTCATCACTTTCTTGAGCTTATTTGAATGATCATAATTAATTGTCATGCTTTTTGTATTAGCCGCTGTGGCACATGGTCCAGGACAACCCTTTGTACTTCAACAAGTTCTTGTACAACCTCCTCAGAAAATGGAGGTTAGAATCAAGATCCTATATACTTCCATTTGTCACACTGATCTCAGTGGTTGGAAGGGAGAGGTAAACACAAATACACATCTATATCTATATATAGTTATTTACAAAATATGATTTTTTACAATTAAATTACCATATAGTTTCTAATTATTTTTGGTTGTTTTTCTTCTTCATCTTCCTTTTTCTTCTTCATCAATCAAAGTGTGAGCCTCAACGTGCTTATCCTCGGATTTTTGGCCATGAAGCTTCCGGGTAAGAAATTTTTTATACCAACAAATTTCCGTTTGTCAATTAGAAATACGCAGTCAGAGTTATAGAGCTCAATTGTTCGATGAAGATTATATATATAGCTCGTATTTTCACTTAACCAATTTAACTTTACAATACAAGTCTTTTGATCATGTTCATTTTTATATAAAAATTCAATTTGATGGGTTATATTAGCAACTATTGAATTCATCAAATGGTCAAGATATCTAAAATAATCTTCAACATATTGACTTCAAGATGTCTAGACTTTTATTTTGACTTCAACATATTGACTTTTAATTAGACGATCGAGATCTACAACTGCGTGATTGCAAATAATCTAACATCAAATCAAATAATATTGAACTTATAAGGTTGACTTAATTATGAGTTGTGACAAACCAATGAACTTGATTTTTTTTTTTTTTGGTAGGATTGTGGAAAGTGTAGGGGAGGGAGTAAGTGACATGAAAGAAAATGACAAGGTGGTGCTTATATTCAATGGTGAGTGTGGTGAGTGTAAATGCTGCATGTGCAAGAAAACCAACATGTGTGAGAAATCTGGAGTAGACCCAATGAAGAAGTTAATGTGTGATGGTACAAGTAGATTTTCTTCAATTGATGGAAAGCCCATTTTCCATTTCTTGAACACTTCAACTTTCACTGAGTATACAGTTGTGGATTCAGCTTGTGCTGTTAAGCTCAACACTGAAGATAACCTTAGTCTCAAAAAACTCACCTTGCTTAGTTGTGGAGTTTCCACAGGTAAGTCCCTCTTTCCATTATACTATGTAAACTTTATTGAGCGGAGAAGTTGTGAAAACACATGAAGATATATACACAATGCAATAACCCCTTTGTATACGGTTAGCTATATTGACTAACTATGTTTACTTGACTACCAAGTAAATCCTACGATCAAGTTAATCTCTAACTAACTAACTCAATTTTATTCAACTAATTTATAATAAATTTGTGATAATCTAAAGTTATATATCATAACAACTATACACTAGACATTTTAAAACGATAGTGTTCCTAACACTCTTCTACTAAAAAATGATCAACCATATTTTTCACTAAAGATCATCATCAAATCAATAGATCGCACCAATTACATCGTTAATTTTAATCTAGGTATGATTAAAATTCATATATTTTCAATATTTTGACGGTTTATAATTTATATTGATTGTAAGAAAACCTCTATGATCTCTAAAAAAAAAAAAAACTCTGACAAAATAATTTTTCTCTTCCATGTAATATATCGCTAAACTTTATCTTAAAGAGTGTCACATTCAATTTTTAATTTTGTTTTGATATATTTTTTCAAGTGTACCATCTAATAATATACACTTATCAATCCATAATTATTATTTTTCACTTTATGTTTATGATAATAATCAAATACCATGATAATTGTGGGACGGTGAGAGTACATAACTTAAAGAAATGTATACACATTACATCCATGTTATGTTTTTCTAAACAACGTTACATCCATGTTATTAATTATAGTTATAATTAAGATTGGTTCTGTTTTTATTATGTTCTCTATTATTCGCAACGTGTTTCGTGCATATTTATATTCCTGCTACCTGTTTTTATAATGGTGTAGGACATGGTTCAGTTATCGTATTCCAAAGGGTAGTTGTGTGACTTGCTTTCAAATTTTAATCTTACACCAAACCAATCGGGTCATTATAAAACAATTAATATAGCTGAATTAAATCATGCATCTTCCTTCAAAATAAAAGAAAATAATATATACATTTTAAAAAATTATAATGTACCGAAAAAATTATAAACCATACAGATTGTCATGATAAAATAACATCTTAAACAAAAACTTTGTACCATTTTAGTTATAATTATTTTCATCTACTCCTGTAAGCTTTCTTTATCCCTAAATATAAATTTCATTTGACAATTATTTTTATAGATTAACTACAATGCATCAATGATGTAAAACTTTTTACACATACATCAAATTAAATTATATCAAATAAGTACTTGTAAAGATATAATATGAATTGGGGTTTTACCAACAAGTGTTCTATTATACTCCATTCATCAATGTCCCATTTTAGTTATAATTATTTAATTATATTTATTTGATTAAAGATTAAATAATGGACCACTAGCCTTGATTAGCACGTGTGTCTTCCTTTTCCTTTGCGTATGGGATGGAGTCAATTTTCATTTTCCAAATCAACATTTAATGTTCCTGTTGTGTTCTGTGTGGATCTACCCTCTCCTTATCTTATGCTCCCTTGGCTCTAAGTTTTGTGCAACAAGGGATGCATTCAACGGAACCTTTTTGGGTCAATAACGAAACCCATATCTTCATTTTTTTTAACAAACTAAAATAAATATATTGTAAACAAAATTGAGTTATCCCGCATAAGGCATGCAAAAGGTAAGCCAACCAAGAGTATTTACGACGGTTGGGTACTGAAATTAAAGCATCAGCAATAGCGAAACAAGTTATACAAGAACACTCATATAAAGGAGTGAATGTTTCCACCAGTCATGATAACTATAACTAAAGGTTTAGATTTCAGCCACAAGAATGAATTCAGTTTCACTTTTTCAGCTAAAATAGAAGAATCAAAAGCCGTATTTTGGAATACACAGTAGTTTCTTTCCTTCCAAATAGCCAAAACAGAAGCAAACCAAATTATTCTAAAGAATGAGTGAGTGACTCTAGGCAAGCCAGCCATATTAGAAAATTGAATAAAATGATGTCGAATGTCACCTGACTGAATTGAAGAAATACCCAACCAATGGTAGACATGAGCCCAAAGCGAGTTTGAAGAAATACCCAACTAATGGTAAACATGAGCCCAAAGCGAACTGAATATGTCACAACCTAAAAACATATGAGATACCACTTCTGAATCTCCACAACCGGCCACACAGGCCGAATCATTGAGTTGAAGGACACGCCGCCACACCACATTGTCTTTTGTTACTATAATAAGGGTGAGGGTATCGTGATATAGAAAGGAAAAATAATAGAAAAAAGAAAGAGAGTCATCTTTGTCAAAAAAAAAAAAAAAAAAAAAGAGAGAAAGAGATACACTAAAAAAAAAAGTGAGGTAAAGAGCACATGTGAATAAATAAAATAGGATTATAATTTCTGACTCTTGTTAAAAGAATCAAATATACAATTTTTTTAGAAGTTTTTCTGAGTCATGTTAAAAAGATTATAATATATATAAGGTTCGGGATTCAAACCCCGACCACCACAAAAAATTATAATTTTTTAATAAATGGTCTTAAAAGTTTTTTTAAAGGGAAATGGTCATAAAAATGTTTATTAGATTTTGATCATTTTTGGTAAAAAAAAATTGAATTTGATATAATTTTTTGCAGGTCTTTATAAATCATAATTTTCATTTAGAAATTTTTTTGCTGTCATGTTTTTTTTTTCATGAACAAATAGATTAAAAAAAGTACAAGAAGAATTCTAATACATCGTTACAAGAGAGTTAAAAACCTCATATAATCAAAAACAACAAATAAGATTAGACCACCAATCATAAAAACTAGAGTAAATTACACTCTCCTTCCCTCAAAGATGCTTGCATTACACATCTCTCTTTTCTCTTATGTTAAAATATACACTCCCCTCCCCTCTTATTCAAAACATATTACAAAACTTTTCACTCCCCTCCCCCAAGAGAAGCTTGAATTACATTCCCCTCCCCTCTTATGTTAAAATCTACACTTTACTCCCTCAATATATATTTTTTATTTCTAATAATCTAGAAAAAAAATAGTAACCTAACACAATTCGAAAAAAATAGTAATGCGGATCTATTTTAATATAATAAAAAATTGAATACATATTTTTTCGCTATTTTTTATTCACAATTACATTAACATGTGGTTTTAAACCCTATTATAAAATATGAAACAACCTAAAATAAAATTAAAATATGTGAAAAATTACTAAAGACAATAAAGCATGGTTATTTAAAAGCTAATTTTATACTCTAAATGATAAAATTAATAGCAAAATATTTAAATTTAATTATCATTGACATTTAAATTATCAAGAAATAAATTAATTTTTCTTAAATAGTTGTTCAAAATTAATATATATTATAAAAATATTTGCTTACGTCAAAATAGATCAAAGTGTAGTGCATATTTAATTATTAAGGGAAAGAGTTGTAATTCAAGCATCTTATAAGAGAGAAAAATATAAATTTTACTTTTCAAGAAAAAGGAGTGTATATTTTAACATAAAAGGAGAGAAGAGTGTAATTTACTGTAAAAAATACCAGTAACATTTAAGTTCTCTCTCATCCTATTTATGATCCAACCTCATAAAAGAGTCTTAGTCTGATACACACAAGTATAGCCATCATGTTTGACTTGAAGTTCAAACAATTACAAGAAAGAGTCTTGATGACTAAAATTGAAAGAAAAGAGAAGATTTGCATCGAGAATAACAATTTTTCAACTTTCCCTAAAAAAGAAAGAAATTCTAAAATGTAACAATCTTTATAATTTAAAATCAGTAACTCCCCCATAATATACTATACTTTTGGAAGCAAATGAAAAATTCAAACATCAATGTCATTACCACACGTAATTGAAAAACAATTATTCAGTATTCAATACAAATCTGCAAAGAACACATGGTAGAACAGAGGTTGTCAAAAGAAATATATCATAGAAGATAATTTTTCTAAAAAAAGAAACACGGTAGCAGAGAAGAAAAAACTAATTTTCAATGGAATAAAATACATTTTTTGAGGAATTCAAGGGAATATAATAGCAAGACTTGGAATTTGATTTCCACTAGGAAAATAGACTAAGAATTTTATAAGTTGAAAAGACCTATTCCTCTCATGTCTAAGAGCGACAAGTCAGTTTTTGAAAATTTGGTGGAAATATAATATTGCCATATCTAGGTTGTCCATAAAAGAGGGGAAATTAATAAAACAATGAGAAAATGAAGTTTTGTCATTTTGCTTGCTACTTGTACCTGCACTTCACGTAACATTGTGTTTCTATTTTTATTACTTTTCCCTGCAGAGAGGAAAAGTCTGTTTTGTCGTAATATTTTTTTCATGGTCAATGTATGTATCTGAATATGTCATTTTTTGAGTCGGTTCAGATGAGTATATTATCTTACATAATTAAGGATAATGTTATTTATAAAAAGGGATATGTTGAAAAATGCAAGAGGTGTTTATAGTAATTATAGCAATTGACCGAGTGATTAGTCTTTTTTTTATTAACAAATGTTAATAGTTAGTTGTTAGATTAATATATACTCTCATGATATCATAATAACGCGCAGGTTAAACTTTAGTCAGAATATGTGCGTTATATGAATTTTGACGAATTTATAAAAACAGCAGCAATGTTAAAAAAAAATTTGATATAAGCAGCAATGTTAAATAGATGTATGAATTTTGATGAATTTATAAAAACAGCAGTAATGTTAAATAGATGTGATGTGATTGTTAATTGTTGAAACTAAAATAAATGTAGGAATAGGAGCTGCTTGGAATACTGCTAATGTGCATGCTGGTTCATCTGTAGCAGTCTTTGGTTTAGGTGCAGTTGGCCTCGCTGTAAGTTTTCTCACTTTCTGGCACCATTAATAATACATATTTCTTGATGTGTATGTTCATCTTTTTCAATGATTTTATCTTAACAATGTCTTTGTTTGAAGTGCTGAATTCTCTTCAGAAGATAAATGCTTGAATGAATGAAAATCTACTAACAACACTAAGTGCTAACTATGAGACAGTTTTAATTTCTTGGACAAATATTTAAGACACTTGCTATACAAAGTTTAAAATTATGTTCATCATAATTACCTATGATCTTATTCAATACCTAATAATATATGAACCAAACACAAATTCATATAAGAATCTTGGTAAGACCCTGATTTTATATTGAATTTGGACTAGGTTGCAGAAGGGGCACGAGCCAGAGGAGCTTCAAAAATAATAGGTGTGGATATTAACCCAGACAAATTCAATATCACAGGTACTCTAAACACTTTTTAATTTGATATCAAGAGTTAGGACTTAAAAATACATATACCGGACTTGATAACTTGAATGTATTTTCTTTGTGCTTAAAGCCAAAACAATGGGAATCACAGACTTCATAAATCCAAAGGATGAAGAGAAGCCGGTATACGAGGTTGGTTTTTCTCTCTACTCATTTCACAAAAGGAAATATTATCTACTTGTGCATTTTCACCAGCAAGTGATAAATTCATTTGCAGATAATCAGAGAAATGACTGATGGAGGTGTAGACTATAGTTTTGAATGTACAGGAAATTTGAACGTTCTAAGAGATAGCTTCTTGTCTGTCCATGAGGTATTTACCAATAATTTCGTTGGCATAGTTTTCTTTTTCTTTGAAAACTCAGTATCCTGTCATAGGACCAAGCTAATCCGGACCACCAATCCTACTGTCCACCTGCAGGGGGCCCATTTAAAGATTTCGTCGTCATAATTAATATTTCAACAATTCTTCATAGACATCATCCTTATTTGAAAGCAAGGATCAAATCGAAACAAATATTATGACACAAATAAATTTACTATTTAAAAATTGTGCACTATCAAATTTCATGTAAAATTTTGTACAATGTAGGGTTGGGGATTGACTGTACTATTGGGAATTCATGGATCACCAAAGTTGCTTCCCATCCACCCAATGGAGCTCTTCGATGGTCGCAGAATCGAAGGTTCAGTGTTTGGAGGTTTCAAAGGCAAAAGTCAATTGCCTAATCTTGCCACAGAATGCATGAAAGGGGTAATGATCATCACTACTTGCAAAAACTCAAATTATGCGATGCGTTTTAGTGTGCAAATAATTATATCCTTCTATTATTTTTAGGCGATAAAGCTGGATAATTTCATCACTCACGAACTTCCCTTTGACGAGATAAACCAAGCCTTCGATCTTTTGATCGCCGGGAAGTCATTGAGATGTATTCTAACACTCTAAGAGAAGACATACTTTTTTTTCTTCATTCAGATAGAGAGCACTCTCCAGTTTTATGATATCTGAGTTCTTGAATAGAAGTATATATAAATATAAATATGTAATAAAGTTTGTGAACAATTATTACACAGCATTGTCTTACTGTGAAGTGTTGTTTTTGCATCCTGTAAATAAATGCTTCTGTTGAAAGAATTCTAGTAAAATGTAGCAACCATTATGTATTTATGTCACTACTAAATGTAAAAATGTAAAAAAATATGGTTTGCAAGGGAGAGTAAAATAAACGCCTTTGTTATTTTCATGTCATAAAATAAAACTTTTACATTTTAAATGTTTCCCTAAAAATTAATGTAAACAAAATACTGCCTAAGAAAACACCAACAAAATTTCTTAAAGTGTTGAGTATAAAATCATTTTTTCTACATGAAAAGTGGCACAATACACATGCAACACTCATATATAGCTATTCTTTTTTTTGGTAATGATATCTCATCCATCCATTTTACACATTTTACACATTAGGTGAGCCTCATATTCCCACAATTTAATGAACAAACAAGTAGAGAGGAGGAAAATAAGGAAAGAGAGGAGGTTTTGGTTAGGTAAACAAGTGTCCACAAACTTTTTTTTTTTTTTTTGAGAGGAAAGTGTCCACAAACTTTTCCCTCTCTTTTTATGGTAAGGACTAGATGTAGCAACTTCAAGTGATTCTTTTTTTATAAATATATAGTTTTCTGTTTCATTTGTCTAATTTAATCGTTTGCCATAACCCATAAGTAAGTTCACAAAGTATCATCTTACTTTGTTCTTTTATTGGTGATACATTATTAATTTTTATTTCTCTTTTGTTGCAAGCAATTCATTCAAGTAAGTCTTTGGTTTCAGGCCTTTGTTCATTAGTTTCATTCAACGATCAATTTGTTTTCACAAGCTACCAGAATTAAAAGAAGATGGCAACTTCAACAAGTGAGACCAAGGGAAAGATCATTACTTGCAAAGGTAGGTAACTCACAACTTTTATGTCTCAATTCAGACTTTGTCTAACATGCACAAGCAAAAATGTCATGCATCACGCATATCATATTTCATTTAATTTAGTGGTGTGATTTATTAATCCGATGATAGAAACTAACTTGTACATGATGCAAGACATTTCTCACTTATGCATGATAGAATTGGTCTCTCAATTCTTACATTAATCAATTTGCATTTGCCAAACTTTCTCATCTGCTTGAGCTTATGGAATCTTAACTAATTAATTGTTGGAACATTTCTTCACCCTTTAAATTGTCGTTGCATCTCTCGAACACTTGAAATTATTTCTGCAAAATATCAAACTAGAACACACAAAAAATAATTTAATTAGATAAACAATTTGGGCTGAGTCGCGGACTAGGTCACTCTCTTTAAGACGTTCCACGGCTCTGCCTCAATGGTGCAGCAGTTCATTCTAGCCTCGTCGTTCCCAGGATAAAACAGCCCTCCAATCTTGACTATGAGTATACTCTTTGCACAAAGAGAACTCACCGAAACAACACCCTCAAGATACTACTAAAAACTACTCGGTATATCTTTTCTTGAAAAACCTTATTTTCGGTGTATTGGTTAAAACTGGTCTCGTTCAACCTTTTTTGTGTTTTCCTATCATACACCAATGTTATTTAAAGCCAAAAACTTTAGAGGAAAGGAAAAACGGTTCAAAAGCTATCAAGGCACCATTGCCATTAGTTACTAATGAATTAAAAATAATTATTGTCTAAAACGGTAAAGTCAAGGAGTCATTGAAAAGAATTAATTTACCAAACATACTACAATGAAGATAATTAGGTGGTGAATCAATGTAATAATAATGTAATAATATACATTATATTCAGAGAACCAATTCAAAATTATCTTCAGAGTAATAATATAGTATTTAAAATGGTATCATATATAGTAAAATATAAGCTATTTTTATTTATCATTAATATTCAATAAAATCCCCAACATTAATCATGATCAATTATCATGTTATTGTATTAGCCTTTGTGGCAAATGCTCCAGGAGAACCCTTGGTAATGCAACAAATTCTTGTACAACCTCCTCAGAAAATGGAGGTTAGAATCAAGATCCTCTATACTTCCATTTGTCACACCGATCTCAGTGGTTGGAAAGGCGAGGTAAGCACAATTACACATTTATTTATATATCTACATTTATATGCAATATATGATTACTTTCAATTATAACTATATTATATAACTTGTCTCATATAGCTTCTTACTATTTTGGCTGTTTTTTTCTTCATCTTTTTTCGTCAATCAAAGTCTGAACCTCAACGTGCTTTTCCTCGGATTTTTGGACATGAAGCTTCCGGGTATGATTATTTTCACACCATGAATTCCCTTTCATTAGTGAAATACACAATTGTGGAGTTGCATATCTCAATTGTTCAATGAAAATCTTAACTAGTTCGACCCAACCAAATCAACTTTAAAGTACAAACCTTAGGATAATACTTATTCTATAAAATTATTTGGTAAATTCATAATGGCAATTATTGAATTCATTTTGCTCAATTATTGAACATATTGTTTTTTGTAGGATTGTGGAGAGTGTAGGGGAAGGAGTGAATGACTTAAAAGAAAATGACAAAGTGGTGCTAATATTTAACGGGGAGTGTGGTGAGTGTAATTACTGCAAGTGTGAGAAAACCAACATGTGTGAGAAGTATGGTGTAAACACAATGAAGAGACTAATGTGTGATGGTACAAGCAGATTCTCTACAATAGATGGCAAACTCATTTACCATTTCTTGAACTCTTCAACTTTCACGGAGTATACAGTGGTGGATTCAGGTTGTGCTGTTAAGCTCAACACTGAAGACACCCTTAGCCTCAAAAAACTCACCTTGCTTAGTTGTGGAGTTTCCACAGGTAAGTTACTCTCTCTTTTATTTTTGATATAGATTATTTTATAGAAAAATTTGTTTAATTAATTCAATTTGTTTTCAAGAACTAAAATGTAGGAATTGGAGCTGCTTGGAATAATGCTAATGTACATGCTGGTTCTTCTGTAGCAATCTTTGGTTTAGGTGCAATAGGGCTCGCTGTAAGATTCCTCATTTTCTGATGCCATATATAATGTAGCTATTTTTTTTTTATGTGTATGTTCATTTTTTCTATGATTTTCACTTAACAGTGTCTTTGTTTTCTCCTCTCAAGGACAATTTCACTGCATCAGGATAATTTTAATTTCATCAACTGCAGTATTTGTCCTTGATTTTTATTTGACATTGTCTTCATATGATGTGCTGAATAAGTTTCTTTAAAAGAGACATGCTTGAATGAATGAAACAAATCATGAAAGTTGCTACACAAAGTTTATACTGTAACAACACTATTAAAAAGGAGCAATCTCTGAATGAAAGTCTACTTACCATTTGTTTTTCTGCTGTAACAACACTATTAAAATAAAGGGCTAACCATGTTATAGTTGTTATTTACTTGATAACACTTTAAGACACTTGCTATACAAAGTTTAAACTTTAAAGTATGATGATATCTTTTTTTTTTTTTGAACAAGAGTATGATGACATCTTTAAATTGTTATCACAAACAAATCATGGTATTTTCATTTTGTTCATCATTATCTTCTTTGATCTTCATCAATACCTAATATATGAACCAAAACAAATTTATAAAAATATTGGTAAGACCCTGAATTTATATTGAACTTGGGACAGGTTGCACTAGGGGCACGAGCCAGAGGTGCTTCAAAAATAATAGGTGTGGATGTCAACCCAGAGAAATTAACCATAGGTAACTTACTTTTTACAACTTTTGTTTTTGTGTTAACCCTTCGGTTCTCGGGAGAAAGAGGCTCTAGTAACTTACTTTTCACGCCTTTTTTATTACAAGAGTTAAGGACTAGATATTATATTGTGACTGCTTTGCTCAAACTTCCCTCTTCCCTGATGTGACTTCATAATTTGCATTCTAATCTAACATGAAATGCATTTTCTTTGTACTCAGCCAAAGCAATGGGAATCACAGACTTCATAAATCCAAGGGATGAAGAGAAGTCTGTAGTTGAGGTTGGTGTTTTCTCTCCTTGTATTTCACAAAAGAATACATCATCTGCACATGCATGATAAATTCATTTGCAGAGAATCAGAGAAATGACTGGGGGAGGTGTACACTACAGTTTTGAATGCACAGGAAATGTGAACGTTTTAAGGGATTCCTTCTTGTCTTGTCATGAGGTATATTATTTATATTGGTAGTAGCAAAAACTATTCTTCATAAACTTCATCCTTATATGAAAGCATGGATCCAATTCAAAACTTATCACAAAAATAAAAATAATAAAAATTACTAGTTAAAAATTGTGCACTATAAATTTTATGTCAAATTTGTATAATACAGGGTTGGGGATTGACTATACTACTGGGAATTCATGCATCACCAAAGTTACTTCCTCTCCACCCAATGGAGCTCTTTGATGGTCGCAAAATCGAAGGATCAGTCTTTGGAGGTTTCAAAGGCAAAAGTCAATTGCCTAATCTTGCCACAGAATGCATGAAAGGGGTAATGATCATCACTAGTAAAAACACAAATTATGCAATGAGTTTTCGTGTGGAGATAATTATATTCTTCTGTATTTTTAGGCGATAAAGTTGGATGATTTCATCACTCACGAACTTCCCTTTGACGAGATAAACAAAGCCTTCGATCTTTTGATTGCCGGGAAGTCACTGAGATGTCTTCTGACACTCTAAGAAAATGCTCTCAAGTATTATGATATCTGAATTCTTAACTAGGAAGTATATCTAAATATAAGTATGTATAATAGTGTTTTTGAACAGTACTTACACGTCATTATTTTACTGTGAAGTGTGCTACGACAGCCAAGAAAGAAAAGTAGAAGTGTACTTGAGTTTGTTCGTCTTCCAACGTTTGGTTATAGAGAATGCTTGGACTGCTATTTCTTTTTCTTTATTTCTTTGCACCCTGTAAATATACGCTTCTGTTGATGGGAGAGAGTAAAATAGCAACCACTCTGACACCACTATATATAAAAATGTAAAAATATAAAAATAGGACTTACAGCATACAGGTTTTCATAATCTATCACCAAGTTAGATAAGTACAAATATCTCTGGAAAATTACAGCTAATGAAAAATTCATCAAAAGAAAATAGGATTTGCAGCATATGCCTAGCATAAGTATATATATTCTACAAAATTCTTGGCCACAGCATACAGAAACATTGGCAGGTGGATGATTGTCATTACTGCTGGCCGATAAGCTAAAGTAATTCCCACAAAATAAATAGTACTATACGGAGTATTGATTCAGGTAAAAATATTAGGAGCAAAATTGGCAAAATTAAGACGAAGTCAAAGTTCACTTTCATTGATTGTTGACGTTTTTTTGTTTGCTGCGATTTTCCTCTGTAATTGTTTGAAATTCTTTCTCACTAGCTGCAATTATGCGCTTAACAATGTCATATGAGGTAAGCTTGATGCTGCAGAGAGAAGCAAGGGTGAGTATAGAAAACTAATGCCAAGAAAGCATTAAAATGTAGCAAAAAGCTAGCACAGTTGACATCATGATCTTATTTTTATAAACAATAGGAGAAAACAGGAACCTGCTGTTTGGTAGGGTTTTCAGAGCATTGGGCACAAATCCCCGATACAAACCAGCAACTCCATCCCGTGCCACAATACCTGCATCAACATAAGTCCTCTATAATAAACAATTATCCTTTACAAAAGAATAATTCAGATAGCTCCCTGTGTGTCTGTACAGATACTAATATCGTTATATTACAACCATGACTTGCATGATTTTATTTATTTTGACTGGAAAAGAGCATGAATTTAGAAACAATATCACAACACACGAACCAGATTCTTTAATACATTTGTTTTATATATTTCTTAAGTTAAATAAATAACTGCATGCAAATTGAGTATGTGGCAATATAAATTTCTGACGCTAAAAAGTAAACCGGAGTAATCCTCACCTGCAAAAGCTTCTAATACTGTTGTATAAGGGGTACCCCTCAATTGCATTTGTCTTCGGACAGTGTCCAGAGGATAGCATGTAAGTGTGGCTAGAGATGCCGAAAGCACAGCAGTGAGTATAGATGTCTCAGTTCTCTTTTGATACTTCTCAGGCAATGACTTCTTTAATCTATCACCCATAAAAGGTAAGGATTCTCAATTTCTATGTTTAAGTCCATTGTCCCACAAATTACTAAAAAATACAAGATTATTAATGAACTTACAAGTCAAAAACACAAAAATTAACTGCAATGTACGGAGCTATTGCAATAAGAGAAGGACCAAGGCCTTTGTAGAAAGATGCAAATCCTTCCTCCCTTAGCATGCACAAGGCAACCTGGAAAAACCACAAAATGGTACTGAGCCTCCTATCAGGTACATCTTCACGAACAAAGATCTTGCTTAAATGCTAAATCAGTTCAATCATACCTCTGACATGGTTCGATAACCAGGTTCAACAGCTAATCGTAATCTCAGAACATCTAATGGGTAAGTTATCTACAAGGATATAAAACAATAAAAATAAAAAATTAGATACATGGAGTAGAGGAAACAAAAGATTGTTTTAAATAAGAAATTGTTAATATGTGTTAACTATATTATGTAAAATTATTAAAATACCTACATTATTAAACACAATAAGAAGCAAACCTATGAAACAACAAAAGCAAAGGACTTCTGATTATTTACTTACAAAAGTGGATGTCATGCCAGCAAAAGCACCTGCTGAAAGTCTTGCCACAACAGATAGCTCACCATTCTGTCCCGTGAATAATTTCTGTAAATCCAAAAATAGAACTTCAAACATGAACAGGTAATATTTACTACTAGAACTTCTAAAAAGTAGTTAGGGGTTACCTTATAAAGTTCATAAGCAAAAAGCTGAACGGCACTATAAGGTATAACCCGAATCACCTGTAACATTAAAAAAGAAGCTCTAAAATGAAAACACTAGTCAATGTTTATACGGAAACATAAATCAAGAAATACAAATACATTTTTTTCCTAATTGTACTGACCTGAGGGAGGTTTCCCTTCCAGTAACCTCTAATCCCTTCTTCCTTCCCTATAACTGTTATGGCCTGTATTTTATTTTCATGTGATCAAAGAAAATTTAAAAACATTTCATCAGAGCTTAGTACATCCAAGAAGGAAATAAGTCAAGATCATCAAGCAAAGAGATGGGAGAGGCCAATAAACTAAAACTAGTAATTAATACGTGATGTCCGAATACAAATCCTTACAAACAGGAAGTAGTTGAATGAAAGTAACACTCTATTGCTACTAGTAAGCTGGCTGTTTTTTATATGCAGCTTGGCTAATTCCCTTCTACAAGATGGCTACAATTATAAACCAGCACCATCGAAAGGAAATAGTCTAACTCTAACCAAGTCTGTAAATACCAATTACTAACCAGCAACATGAAGACAAATCTGTAAAGCATTTATAAACACAACTACTCCCTCCGTCCCTATATATAAGCACCCATGGCCTCTAATAAAAGGGTGCTTATATATAGGGACGGAGGGAGCATAATGAAACCACCTTTTTCTGCTGTCAGTCAACTGAAGAAAAAAAAAAGTATTTTCATGTTAATATATACAAATGCAATATTAGTTGAAACAACGGAGTCTACCAAGAAGGTATGAATCTTATCAACATACCACTTCAAATCCACTCTTAGCTACATCGCCTTTAATTTATTTTTCTTCAATATTGTTAAATATAAAAACCATCGATGTTTCACCCAAAAATTTAAGCTTTTGGGATAAGTGATATAGAAACCATTCCCTCTAACTCCCATTATTTTCAAAATATAAAAAATAAAGTTGAACTGTTGAAGTTTAAAACAAGGTTGGTTGCATCAGTGCTGTGCACTGTCCACACTTCAAAGCCCGGCGAGTTTTCATGGGGGATAGATGCTAGAAATAAAGGCATTCATGTGCAGATGTGTCTTCACCTAACAGGTTAAGTTTTGGGGATGTTAGGTCATGCAAAAGCTAGCAGTTAAATGGAATGATCACCCTTAAAATTAAGAATTCCATCACAGCACTCTCCTCGTTGAGATGGATGATACGATTCAAAGAGACAAGGACCTATTCTTGCAGCCTGTTGTTATTGTTATTCCAATCAATTTAGAAAAGCCTACTTTTTGACATCAATGAAATTGGATAAGAATCATAAAATCATCTCTATAATTCCGAGATTATCAACTAATAACTTTTTTATTTCAACCCAAATAGATCATTGAGATATTAGTTAACTTGTAGGGGTAAATAACAGCCCAGGTAGTAGCATAATACTTGTTCATATGACAATATCATCTCTGGTAAGAGGAAAGTGTCCCCACATCCCAATTCACATATAAATACCTAGTCACAATATAGTCCAAAAGGACAGAGGAAGTACAGAAGCAGAATATCAATCAAGTAATCAACTTACACACAACATACTCGTAAACATTTGGATTGATACAAAAGGAAGATTAAATTATAAAACCAATCGACATTTAAAAGTTAGGAAGGAAACAACGAAAAGGATCAAATAGTACCTCAACGAAACTTATTGCCTTCTTAGCACTTTCTTGCCCGACCCGCACACCATGAGTCTGCAAATACATTGTGTGACGGTAAGTTTTTGGGTTTCATTTATTAAAATTGCCATTACAACATTATGATTATCAGAGTGTTTACTTCCATTTTCTATTTTCATTTTCAAATGACATTTTATAATCTAAAAGTACAAAATTACCATCATATTTTCATTTTATTTCTTATCTCCAATCAGTATTGTCAAATTGCAGCTAAAGGGTAGTGGAAATTTGAATAAATCACTATTGTTTTGTGATACACTATTTAGCTGAATCTGTTGTCAACTAGCAGCTATTGCACATTTTGAACAAACAACTATTTTCTGCTATCTGCAATTGGCAACATTGTTGCCAACATTGAGCATCCCTTGTTTTTGAAGGTTTGATCAATTGTAACATTTCGAACATAAGCTTTTACAAACACACAAAAATTAACCCGATCAAAACATACACTTAGGTAGGATTCCCACATTAAATGAGATAAAACCCAAAGAAAATGTGTTTATTAGTATGGACATTTCTCACCTTACTAAACAGTTTTTATAAGGTTGAGTTAAGCTCAACCGAAATTCTAAGATGGTATCAGAGTCTATCAAAGATCCGTTGAGTCACTCATCGAAGAGTTACAATTTAGAATTCATTTTTTAAACCCCACCTAAACGCTGCGTTTGGTCTACAGTTTCAGTTACAATTTGTAGTTTAGTTATAGTTTCTGATTCAAGAGTTACAGTTACAAATTTCGGTTAGTTAGTTAGTTAGTTACCATTAGATTCATTGTTAGAAATAAAACAAATAAAAAATATTTAAAAATGTGTTATGCGCACCTGCATGAGGAGCTTGATACGGTCGAGCGGAGCAGTGAACGTCTTAGCAGCAGCGCCGGCGAATGCTCCGGCGGCGAAGAGAGCGGCATCTCTCGGAACAAACGCTAATGCAGCGAGTGGATGTTTGAGAAGCTGAGACGGTGTCGGTGCGAAATGGTTGTGAATTTTGGGTTCAGCGACGGAGATAGAGGCGAATTTGGTGTCTACGGTGGTGGAGAAGGTGAGTGTGGCGTTATGGCGGAGAAGGGAATAGGAATTGGGTGAAACGACGTCGCATTTGAGGTTGGGGATTTTGCGCCATGAGATAATGGCGGTTTCGTCGTTGAAGGACATTTTTGAAGAGAGGAGATAAGGCGCTGAGGAAGAAGAAGGATGGCGCGTTTCAAAAACTCTCCCCCACGAATGAATACCACACCACAACTGTTTCTTAGTTGTCAGATTTATACAGGTAAAATATTCAAAAAAAATGTTAAATGCGAAAAGAAAAAAAAGTTAGAGAATAAATATGTTGTTTGTAAGCCCTCTTTTACCGTATTTATATCTGCGCCAATCACCCGCACTTTAACAATAAATAAGAAAAAAAAAGGTCATGACATAGTTACAATATGAACTAAAATCTTTTAAACCAACTTATAAAATATTACACATCGTAATATTTAGTCAATAAAAAGCACCTAAAGAATAAGAAAATGCATATTGCAATAAATATTAAAGATTTTGGATTAATTAATTAATTTTAGTATTATATAAGATTATAGTTAGAAGCTTGTTGTTTTCACATCCATTGTTTCCTAGAAACATAAGGAAGTGACCAAAAACCTTACGATAGTTAACTACCGTCGGTATTCTAGTTATAAATCAGCGGAAGTTATAGTCTATACAATATGTGGGTGTTTTTGGTCATTTCCATGTGTTTATAAGAAACAACGAATGTGAGAAAAAAATTCTCTTATAGTTATAGTCTTATACAATATGTGGGCTGCAAGGCAGACTGAGCACTAGAGTGCACGTACCCACACCAATACCCGTTTAAATTTTGGGTATCCAAGCCCAAATCCAACACTATGAGTATTCATCCACCCATCGTGGATATTTTTGCAGGTACTCATTGGGTTTGAGTCCAATTGACATCCCTATATCAAGTGTCAGTTATTTTTTGTTTTTTTAGAGGTCCTGAGTGTCGGTTGATATGATGCTCTCTTCACCCTTATAACAAATGGTATCATTCAGAGTCTTCGTTCGACTTGATGGAGGAGCGGAGGTAATTCCTGATTTTGGTGTGATTTGATTGGATTAAAAAAAAATAGATGTAAGAAACTAAGAATGAATCACTTAAAATAAGGATGACAAAAAAACCGCTCTTGCGAGTATCTGCACATAAAATTTGCGGGTATTGCAAGAGTATTAAAAACATAATTATATTCGAAGTCCACCGAAACTAAAATCGTCTAAAGTCTCACCTTAATGTATTTTTTGTGCTTTTCATATTAAAGACGTTTTAGTTTAACTGAGAAACCAAATATTCATTCAAGGTTTTGGTGGAAACTCTCGCCGGTTGTCTCTTTTACACCCTTTGTTGGACAACGTGAGTAAAAGATTATCTAGTTGGAAGAGTAAAAATATATTAATGGAAGGTCATCTTGTTCTTCTCAAATATGTTTTGTCGTCTCTTATGGTTTATTTGCTTTATTTCTTTAAGGCTCCCACATGAAGGATATTCGCAATTGTTCCCAAATAATTTGGATAGCTTCCAATTGGATTATTTGGAAGTAGCATAATCTCAGTATTTTTGAAAATAAAGACTCGTCTCTTGCTCATATTGTTGATAGAGAGAAACTTTATGTGTGGTGGTATAAAGTGTACATGCCTAGTTTAGCTTTTGATTTCCATGCTTGATGGAGTAATCCGTCAATTTGTATTGGTTATTCCATCGGGTAATGTTGTTGGTTGGCTTTTAAATCTTCTTTGCCTTTAAAGTTTTTTCTTATAAACCAAGACTTTGTTCTAGTACCTTGGTAGACACGCTTTACACTTATCAAGACTTTCTTCGTTATTATACTTCATTTCGCTTTTTAAAGAAAAGGTTGTGAAGTATTATCCCAGTCAATTCCCTTTTATCCTCCCTTTACTCAATGCGATCTCTTTCCTTTCTATCCAAATTCCTACAATGGCTAAACCAAACAGGTATTTTTTTCTTAGTTTAAAAATCAAACAAACTTTTACATTAGTTGCTTATGATAGCATAATTGTCCAAACCAGCAAAGTGTGTGTAGACGAGTGTGGACGATGACTAGGACTTAGTGGGTGACAAGTGAGATCCACTAAGCCATAGATAGATTTAGGTGGAGGCGTGAGTGATAATTGGATACTTATTATGATGTCAGTAATTTAACCCGAGGGAGAGGGAATGAGAGATTAGTAGTAATTTTATCAAATTATTCGTATTAATTATTTGTATTTGTGTGTTTGTCACTATTAAAAAGTGAAAACTCTAAGATGATGTTTTGAGATTAAATTATGATGGCAAAACGGATGGATTAGATTAGATGAATTTGGATTTGAATTGTAATATATAGTTCAAAACAATTTATTAATGGCTTAATTACATAAATAATCCCTTAACTTATTTGTTGTTTTCGATTTTGTCCCTTAACTCTAAATTTTTTCTTTTCGATCCCTCATCTATGCTCCGTCAATCAAATAAATTCACGTCTGTTAACTTTAACCTTAAATGTCTACGGTGGACCAAACTTATAGATAGTCCACTATGGACCTTATTAATTTTTTAATTTCAGCCATTTAATAAATGTTGAATGGTGAAGGGTGAATGATTCAATCAGTTATTGTTTTTTATGGGCTTGTTTGTTCACATTATTCTGGGTTTATATGAACACAATTTGAGATGATGAAGATGAAGAGGAATAAGAGGGAAGGAGAAGAAGAAAGGTAAAAAATGAGGTGCATATGGTTCACGTTATATACAATGGTCCTTCAATCTAATGGCTGAAATCATATCTAAAATATTAGACATTAAAAAGACTAACGGAGATGATCAATTTGACTAACGGACCATAGATGAGGGACCGAAAAGGAAAAATTTAGAGTTAAGGGACCAAATTGAAAACAACAAATAAGTTAGGGACCATTTTTGTAATTAAGCCTTTATTCATTTATTTTCAATTCACTAAAAAATCAAGAATAAAAAGGTAGTGATAAATTTAGTTTTCTTGCATGTAAATTTTTTATTCATGTTCCAGATTTCAAAATATAGATTTTTCATTATAGTTTAAAAAAAATTGGAACAGAATTATGTTCTGGGTTTCAGAACATCTCAAATTTTTCAGAAAAAATTGAAATACTTGAAACATATATATTTTCCAGATTTTTCAAAAATTCAAAGCTAAAAAAGTTCAGAAAATAGTCACTTGTATTCCATTTTTCTTTTTTTCTTAAATAGGTCATGTATCATTGGACGGAGGGAGTATTGATTGATACAATATGAAAGTGAAGAATAATACTAGTCACTTAGAAGTGATGCATCTAGGGATGTCAATGGGTATTCATGGATACAGATAGTATAACACTCGTCCCGCTCCGTTTGATAAATACGATACTTGTGTACGCCCTGTACCCACGTGGGTACTCACTATATTGGTAACCCGTGATTATTGAGGTATCCATGGATATTCATGGGCAGGGGCGGAACCATTCAATGGCTATGTGTGGCTAAAGCTACACATCCAATTTCCTTTTTCTTTTTTCTAATAATTAAAACACAATATCTTAAAAATAAGAACAAGTCAACAACCTTCCAAAACTCTTACAATGTATTTTATGTTTGAGTACCGCAAAGTCATTTGCAGCTTTTGATGTAATAAATTATTGAGGATGACTAAGTTTTATCCAAATGATTTTATGGATATGCCGGAAGCGGCGTTACGCCATCAACTTAGGAATTGTGTTATGAATGTTCAATCTAATCCAAAATTTGCTAAGTTAAAATGGCTTCTAGATCTTTGTGCAAAACTTGTGGAAATAAATAAGTGTAATACATTTGCTATAGTTTGTAAGCTTTTAAAGTTGACTTTGCTCTTGCCGATAACAATTGCAAGTGTTTGAACATGTTTTTTCAACTGTTAAAATTGTGAAGAGTCAGCTATGTAACAAAATGTGTGATCAGTGTCTAAATGATCGTCATGTAACTTATATAAAAAGAAATGTTTTTTTTAACAATTAACAATGATGTCATTTTATCTCATTTTCAACAAATGGATAGGAAACAATTTGAAAATTAAATCTCTTAAACTTCAAGATAGGTCAAGAACTTGAATAAGTTGGATTGATTTCATCGATTTAGGAATCCACTGAGATAGTAATTTCTCTTCCCATTTTATTTAGCATGTTTTATCTAGTAAGAAACAACAGGAGTGGTGTATTGAAGGAGCATTAGAATCGTGTTGCCGTTGGAAATCTCTTGTATATTTTGATGTAAGACGAGATTGCATATCATGTAACTCCATTCTTTATTTCTATGATAAATTGTATTTTTGGTCCCTTAACTATTTAGGTAGTATCGTTTGGTCCCTTAATTAAAATTCGATTTATTTTGGTCCTTTAACTTCTCTCTGTTACACATTTTGGTCATTTCCGTTAATTTTAATTCAAAAACGTCAAGTTTTTTCATTTTCTTATGGAATTCTTGTTGTTGAAGGTCGATGGAGATGATATGAAGATGAAAAAGATGAGAATAAGATGAAGAAAACCTAACGTTTTTGAATTAAAATTAACGGAAAGGACCAAAATGTGCAACGGAGAGAAGTTAAGGGACCAAAATAAATCGAATTTTAATCAAGAGACCAGAGTGATACTACATAAATAGTTAAGAGGCCAAAAATGTAATTTACCCTTATTTCCATGTTACCTTGATGTGGCTTTAGCCATATTATGAGGGTCTTATCGACCATAACTTTCTTTACAACACGAAATCATAATAGGCGCTCAATGTTGAATAGTACTCCTTTTATTCATAATAATTGTCACATTAAAAAAAGAGTAGTGATATTTGTACAATTATTTAGTACAACTTGTATGACAACTTTGTTTTTCTCTCTTCTCATTGGTTAAAAACAATAGAGAGAAAAAAGAAGAGAGGGAATAAGATGATAATGTGAGTATGAGAGAGAAAGTTGTCAAAAAGTTGTCACTAACAAATATCATTTCTCTTAAAAAAATTGTCCTGAAAAATGTTATTTTCAATTTTAAGATAATTTTAATTACTTTCATCCAACTATATTCTCTAATTAAGACTATGTGCATCATTTTCAAATAACTAGTTGTTGGAACATTGATGTAATGTTGGAAGAAAAATTGGAAGATTAAACACCAAGTAATTATACTTTAATCTAATGTCGTGTGAATTGAAAAAAAATAGAGTGTGTGGTCCCACATAAAATAGAACACAGACATTAGTAGTGTTCAAATTGTGGTATTTAATTTTAAATACTTGATAATGATAAAAATAATAGTAATTATTATTTTTATTCGAGAATATCACTTTCCATAAACTTAGCTTATGGTTATTGTGATAAGAATAAGAATTTAATTGAATTTCATATATTCCATTCATTCAAATCTAATAGTTTGTTTCCTCCACTTTCGTGGATTTGTTTCTTTTGATCCTGTCCATAAGTGTTGTTGAACTGATTAATGGAGAAACTCCATTTTAATCTTATCAATTAGAGTAACTGCTGTCGAAATTTTTGCTATAACAGTTACAAAATCTCTATATAAATAGAGGACTCCACTCAGTTCAAAAAATACAACAAAGAGTTTCATTGAGTTGTCGGGAACTCTTTCTCTTTTCTCCCTTTCTTGACTTGTGTTGATGAGTATTTCTTTTCTTCATCTCATTTTTTTTGTCCCTTCAGAATTGAGAGTGTTCTTAAGACCATAGTCCCTTTTTCGGTTTGATGTCCCTTCGAAATTAAGAATGGTTTTAAAAACATAGTGCATTCGGAATAAAGAGTACTTTTAAGATCATAGTCCCTATTTGTAATAACAATGTCCCGTCGGAATTAAGAATAATCTTAACGGTATATAAAAATTATTTCAACATTTTTCTATTTGAGGAGAAATGGTGGTATCACCATATTTGAGTGGTCGTAGTGCCATATTGATATTTTGGAGAAATTAAAGTTAAAATGGTGGTAACACCATATTTGAGTGGTCTCAGCACCATAACACAGTGGTAACAATACCATATTAAAGTAGTTTCAGTATTAAAGAGTGTCTTAGTACCATATTTGAGGGTGTAAATCTCGAACGGTTTTCTACGGTGCAATACAGTAGAAACTCTATAAATTAATAATGTCAGGACCGGAGAAATTTATTAATTTAGAGAGTTATTAATTTATCGATAAATTAATAATTATTAATTTAAAGAGTTTTTAAGTAATTATACAGTAC
>Ga0228711_1002177_pt1 | contig 29869 bp, 20 predicted proteins | sample MedpolnodulmetaG_2_FD_177996 | JGI IMG/M metagenome (GOLD analysis project Ga0228711, IMG submission 177996) | Root nodule microbial communities from Medicago polymorpha collected in Santa Monica, California, United States - brown nodules | ecosystem: Host-associated > Plants > Roots > Nodule... | reverse complement strand
AAATTTTTTTTTTTTTTTTTTTGTGGGAAGAGTTTTTGGTGTAATGGGTGTGTTTCTATGTGTGAGTGTGTGGAGAAGAAAGAGAGAGGATAGTGTATGGGATTTTGTCTTTCATGTGTGAAGTGAAGCCAAATTGAGGGTCTTATTTTCCCCTTACTGAAAAGTGTTTTTGTGTAGTCCAGAAAATGCTAGAACTATAGATTTGTACCTTATGAAATGAAATTCCTTTTAACTGGTGTTGTGATCTTGTAAACTATTGTCCTAGATAATATTTACTAAAGGGCAAAACTTGATATTTTTGGGGGTTTGGTGGACATGAATTGTGTGCTTTGGTAGCATATGAATAGGGTTAAGGTTCTTCAAATACATATACATCAGAAGTCGTAACTACTTGTGCAAAATTGGTTGAAGCTTGAACTGTTCTATCTTTTTTTGAGAGATATTTGAGAATATGACATAATGTTTTCTAAACTCAATCCCTTATTTGACGCTAGAGCACATTTGATATGCAGCACTGCAGATCGAATATATATCTGGTGTCCAATACTCGTCGATGTCAGACACCAGTATGACACCAACACATTTGATCATTTTCACCCAATTTCATTTCCTCATATTATTGTCATTGTTTGCATGTTGGTCTTGTGTCTGTGTCAACCAATTTCATAGCATTTTTTGTCTTTGACCGTTTTTGCTGCATCGTTCTGACTTGCAAATTGCTGTCATCTATGCTTGCAGTGTAAGTGTGTTTGGCGTGTCAGCAGAATCCATGCAGTGTTCTTATGATTCAAAAGGAAACAGTGTCCCTACTATTCTCATGCTAATGCAGGACCGTTTATATTCACAGGGAGGATTAAAGGTACTTAGTGTATGATATGTTTTGTCATTTTTTAACATTATTAATGTCTAGCGAGTAGTCATTTGATTTCTCATTTCAATGAAATTTCAGGCTGAAGGTATATTCCGCATAAACCCGGAAAATAGTAAGGAGGAGCATGTGAGGAACCAGTTGAATAGTGGAATTGTGCCGGATGACATTGATGTCCACTGCTTGGCGGGACTAATCAAAGCGTGGTTCCGAGAGCTTCCTTCGGGAGTACTAGATGGACTTTCCCCTGAGCAAGTTCTTGAGTGCAACACAGAAGAAGAATCTATTGAGCTTGTGAAGCAGCTAAAACCAACCGAGTCTGCCTTACTCAGTTGGGCTATTGATCTCATGGCTGATGTTGTCCAAGAGGAGGAGTTTAACAAAATGAATGCAAGAAACATTGCCATGGTTTTTGCTCCAAACATGACTCAGGTAATTAGTAAAAGTATGCATACCCTTTGTTTAATGTTCACATTTTCCTATAATGTTATCCTAATTTTTTGAAGACAGAATAATCAACCTATCATGGCCATATTTCAAATTAGCATTTGTAGTTTCCATTATCAAACAAGTTGCAATAATGTACTTTTTTTCTTACACATAAAGAAATTTGAATACTGAAAAATTGTCTAATTGTATTTTTAATTTATGTGCTTTTAATCTATGTTGTTTATTGTTTTAGAAATGTGCTTTTAATGGACCTGTCTCGTTTTACAGATGTCCGATCCTCTAACTGCTCTAATGCATGCTGTTCAAGTGATGAACTTGCTCAAGACATTGATAATGAAAACCCTTAGGGAACGTGAAGAAACAGCAACGGGTGGATATTCACCCATGTCCTTTCGCACATCATTTCGCCGTTCAGAGGATGAATATGACAGTCAACGAGAAACCGCAACAGGTGGTTATTCACCCATATCCTTTCACTCATCATATCGCCCGTCTGAGGATGAATATGACAGTCAACGAGAAATAGACGCTAGCGGTGAATTGAGAAGGACTAAATCAGATTTTGATGATCATGCTCATTACAGAAATAGCAGTCAGGAGGAATTGGAGGCTGAATCTCTGAGCGAGATAGAAGATTGCTTCTTAAAAAAGTTGGATGAGCACACCAAAGAATTCTCAGAAGAACCTGAAAGTTATTTGCAAGAGTATGTGAGCTCTAAAAGTTGCTGTGACTATAGTGTGGAACCTGCTGTACCAATTACTGATAGCGAAATTGTGAAGTCTTGCTTGAGTTTCGACAGAGAAAAGTTCAATGCTGACACAACGATTCCGTTACGTCTAGGATGGACAGACACCGAAGATGTGGAGATGATTGATAAATTTACGGATTCTGTTTCGCCTGTGCCGCGGCTCACATCTAGCTAAGAACTTGTTTTATTTTTTTTGTAGTTTTGAAGTACCTTGTTTCAGATTTTGTCTGTACAACCAGGTGTGCTTGTGTAAATGATTACTTCCTGGAGTAGGAACTGTTTGCTTATTGTGGATTCTGGGCAGGTTGTGTTCAGCTTAGGGCTGAATATGAGCTGGTTCTGTATGTTTCTGTACTTGACAACTCTAATTATGACAAATGGGAGTGGCTATTGGCTAAAGAGTAGCCACATTTTCATACTTCACTTGGGTGAATGTTCTAAGCATAGAGTTACATGAGATGATGCTTGCTTGCTATTTATCTTGTTTATGATCGTAATTCGATAGATTCTTCGTTGTTTGACTAGATTGACTTTAGAGTTTAGGCTTTTATAGATAAATCTGTTTGTACTTGCAAATTTAACTGGGGTCAAAGTTGTTTGTTGTTGACTTCTCACACACTCTGCAATGGGTTGGGTATTTGGAAAAATTTCCAACCTTATTTGTGTAAGGCTTCATTTGGCTTGGACTCTGTCCATTTCTACTATAATTTCTTGACCTAAGAGAGAGCAACAAACTACATTTTGATCTAAAATAAATAACTTAAGTATGTACCAGTCTTATGACGACTTCTTTTGTCGAACCAGTGCAATTTGATTTTGATTACAGTAGTTGTGTACGTGTGTTATAAAAAAAAAGTCTTGCTAACAAGTGCCCTAAGAGCATTGTTTATGAAACCTACAAAAGAAAATTATGTCTTGAAAATACAAGTCAAACATTTGTTAAAGTTATAATCGTACGATTTCTAATGCCAAAGTTCCTACTTTTAGATACTTAAACAATGCCCATATGACATTTGTTAGCATTTTCCTAAAAAAAATATTGATTTTTTTTTTTTATATCATCTAGACAATCCTCATTTCTCATCTTACAAACTAGTAAATCTAGATCCATGGAATTGAGTTCAATCCAAAATCTAACACATTATATTAAAATCTATCTTAGATTTGTTACGAGTCGTTCGTGCTATCCACGCTCTAGATCAAATAGTGTTGAAGGTGGAAAAGTGTGAAAAACAACTGGTTTTCACATTTTGGTTGAATTGTAATGCAGGGTAGGTTTTTTATTTTTTTTTATCAAGAAATGACAAAACATAGCAAAAACTACAATCTTAGACGACCAACTCGAAGAACATCATCCATAAGGAGTGGTGCAGTTGAGGAGGGCAAAAAATTCAAGACTTTAAAGCATTTGAAGAAGCACCATACTTAAGAAGCTAGACACTATATGTTAGTAAATGTTTTCTATGGAAAAAATATATTTTCTATGGATGCATTCACGTAAGTACAAGGAATGAGCACATGTTCATAGTGACAAAGTAGAAACCGATATCTAGGAATGTGTTTTTTATACGGAATCGATGCAAAGAATTGTACTAAAAAATACCCTATACCAAAGAATGAACACATTTTCATAGTCACAAAGTAGAAACTGATATCTATGAATTTATTTATATATCGAATCGAAGCAAAGAATATCCTTTCGCACTTTTTCCCATTCTTACATACATTGTTGCACTTTTGTCATAATGTTAAGATTACTGTTCTTCGTCCAGCACATTTCGCTCCCACCCAGCAGAACTTCAAAAAATACCCCTGCGTTAGTTAACTAACGCACATGTAAAAAAACTAGACTTAGTTTTTACACATGCGTGACTTAAGTCACGCTACGTGAGTTAATTCACGCTGGTTTTCAAAATTCAAAAGTAGAGTGTCTTTTAAGAAGTCTGCTTCATGTGTGTACTTTAATAACATAAGGCATATGCTAACAAAAGACATGTTTACTTGTGATGATATATTCTGATATAGATGTGAAAAACAGTTAGCAAGACACGTTGACTTGTGATAATGTATGCTGATATAGATGTGAAAAACATATGTATCTAACCTATTGTTAGATGATCACAATTATATATTAACTATTAAAATATTAAAGTATTAATAAGCAACAAGTCGCGCATGTTATGGCTTCTCAAAAGGCAAAACGCTGGAATTAAAGTATACACATGAAGGAAAACCAGCGTGAGTTAACTCACGCAGGTGTTAATTCCAGCGTGAGTTAACTCACGCAACGTGACTTAAGTCACGCATGTGTAAAAACTAAGTCATGTTTTTTTACACTTGTGTTAGTTAAATAATGCAGGGGTATTTTTGGAATTTCAGCTAGGCGCGAGCGAAAAGTGCAGGGGGTAGAGCAGTAATCTAATGTTAAACATAGGGAAAGATTGTCTCACGATTGCTTCACGGCTGTACACTACCACATGCCTTTTTTTCAACGGAATTGCTGGTTATAGCGAAAGGATGAAGCACGAATCATCCCGATAGGCTAAAAAAAAATCCTTAATTTTTGCAACTGAATTGTGTGATTGGTGGGGGGTCCCGTTTTTTTTGTTTGTTACCACTACACTTAGCCTATTGGGATGCTTTAGCTGGCATTTCTGTCATGGTGTTTAGCATCACTCTTTTTTCAATTAATTATATATCTTTTTTTTTATTAACCCTTCTATTCGCAGAAAAAAAAAGGTTTGGGTAATTCAAAGTTTGATCATGAGATAAATATAAAGTCATCAAGAATTGTTTCACTTAAAAATCAAACTTGATTCTTTCAAACGATTTGTTATTTGATGAAGTTTATTAATCACTTATATGTAACTATATATCATTTGTGTAACAAAAAAAAAACTATATCATTTCGTTTGAATATCCTATCTATTGGAGATGTTTTGATCCGACATTTGTTAGCGCTCTCCGAGAATAAAATTGGACAACAAAACGATTTTTTATTTTTTTTTGTTATATGTATCACACAATTAATAACAAAAATAATAATTATTATATGGCGAGAGGGACACATTAAAAAGTTATTGTTATTAATTTATATTTAAAGTAAAGCTAAGGGAATTAAAAGCTCCCATGTAATGGGAAAATATGGAAGAAAAGCAGCCTAAGCAAATACTACATTCAATATTGAATCAAGATGCCAAGCAAGCTTCCCAGAACCTCCTATTCTTTTCCATCTCATCCATTGACTCATTGCCTAAATCAAAAGACACAGAGCATTTCTTCTTCTTATGTTGATCATTTTTCTTATGATGATAATCATCATCATCATCATCTTCACTACAATATGATCTTCCATAAACAACATCTTTCTCCTCCTCATCATCTTCTAATCTCTTCTCATCATCATCATCATCATCACGCCATGATTGATCATGCTCATTGACAGCAGATCCATCATTGCTGCAAGACATAGCATCGTCATTATCATCATCATACACTGATCTGGCTATGTCATAATCCATATTGATATTAGGATCAAAAATATCAGCTTCAGAATCACCAGTGGCTTCATAAAGACCATAAGAGAAAAAATCACCACTGTTTTTCTTCCTATCCATCGATCTAGTAGTGATCAATATGAGGCTACTTTTTTGTTTTAGTATGATGTATTAGAATCCTAGAATATAATAAGTGTTCTATAGTATTGGTTTGAAAAAGGAAAGAGAAGAAAAAGAGAAACAAAATAAACGTGGGGGTCAATTGTTTGACACTTTCTGTTGACAAGAACCGACCAATGTCCCTATGCTTTAATTTATACTAGCCTCCTCCAAATTGGACTCAATTTTGTTGGTTATTATTAAAATAAGGAAAAAGATGCAGCTATGTATGAGTAAAGTTGGTGAAAATTTTCTAGAAGCATGGCAACAAATGCATGCACACATGAATAGTCTTAGAAAACACATGCTCTCTTCTAGAAGACTAGAAATGGTAACGACTAGAATATATGGGTAATGATTTAACGTGAATAGATTCTCCATCCTTGTCATAACTTATCCATATTTATTTATGCATCTAAATAGAAGTTGTTGGTTACGTGATTTATCTTGATTCACGAACCATATTTCACAATATATTAATATGTGACGGTTAGAACGGTAAACTTAAAAGATTGGACGTTAGAAATAATCATTGATCTAATAATAAATAAAATTAATGTTGAAAATTTACTATGGTTTTTGTCATTATATTAACTAATAAATCGTTTTTATCATATTAAAAAATAAAAAATAAAAATTTAGATAAGTAGAGTTTCGAAATCCATATTTATTAAATTACGATCATTCATTAAAGATGTTTTCTCATCGACAATAAATATTGAACACATAATTTTGCAGATGACTGAACCAATCTTCATTAACTTTGTTACATATCATATTGAATCGTTGATCTTTATTTATATATATATATATATATATATATATATATATATATATATATATATATATATATTGAACAATTATACTTGTTTATTATTTTTATTAAATTATCAATTACTTTTCCATTTCACCATGATGGATCGATGTTTTTCATTTGTACGAATCCTAATATATTAATATTCTATAAAGGCGGATTGTGTTGTATTACCTTTGTTTACTTGGTTGGTGGCGTGAAACGGTGAATGGTTATGTATGTGCTAGCTGTTTAGGGCCTGCGCCAGCCAAATGTAATCAAAGGCTTGATCCAAAAAAATGGACATTAGACTTTTTAGGTAAGAAAGAGTAAAATAAAATTATATTTTATAAAAAATAATATCCAATTTCATGGTGGCAAGCAAGTATTGGTGTATTATATATTTCAATTACCTCCACGGTCCTTTAAGTTATATGTTTATAAAAGATTAATCATTTAAGGTTTTTATGTTATCAATTAGTCCTTTAAGTTATTTTTCGTTACAAATTAATCATTTAAGTCATAGAATATTTACACTGGCATCCATCTTTTTAGCCAACTTCGTTAAAAAGTGCTTATAGACCATTTAGCATTAAGAGGGTAGGTCCAAAAGTGCTTATGACATCAAACACAATTACTTATACACATTTTCTTCTTGTTGTTTTTGAATTTCAAGTCTAATTTTACATATAAATATTGAACAAAATATTATAAATGAAGTAATCGGTCAATTTTGTTTTGCAAAAGACCGAATAACACATCTTTGAGCTCTAGTTTTGAGAGCACTTAAATGATCAGTTTGTTACTAAAAAAACTTAAAGGACTAACTGGTTATAATCATGTAACTTAAAGGACCGCAAATAGTATTTGGTCTATTATATATCAAGGAGTTTTGTTACAATTTTTTTCTCGCAATTCAAATTAGTTTCAACAAAAATAATATTCAAATTAATTTTTGACATTTTTATATTGGTTGTCCCCGGTTTGAATATGATCGAGGTTAATTTGAATGTTATATAATAAAATTAGACCGCGAGCAAGTTATAAACTATCAAAGCGGATCTCCACTCTTTATTAAGAGAATTTATATATAGGGGAGGAATGTTATATCTCCCGAGAGAAAAAATCATGATAGCCTCGCGAATCACAATTCCCTCAGTTAAAATTCAATGTTCAGCGTTAAACGTGAGATTTGGCGGAATTCAAGGAAAGCCAGTGCACATTATAACTACACGGGCTTTCCTTTGAATTCTGCCAAATCTCACGTTTAGCGCTAAACATTGAATTTTAACTGAGGAAATTGTGATTCACGAAGCTATCGTGACTTTTTCTCTCGGGAGATATAGCATTCCTTTTTATATAGTACATCCGAAGATTCGACAAATATCGGTATATTTGGTTTTTAAATTAGTTGCTAAATGAATTTTTTATTTAAAAAATAACTTTTTATCTTTTAAATAATTAATAATTAAACATTTTTTTAGAGGAATTAATAATTAAATATTTATCAAAAATGTCAGCGAAATATTTTAGTTTTTTTGGTAGAAATTTTTTTTTGATCCCTGTGAGTCTAACTCAGTTTGTAGGGATATTGCATATTATATGCAGAGGTCGGGGTTCGAACCCCGGACACTCCACTTCTCCATAATTTAATTGTGTGAGCTCTAGCCACTAGACTACTTGACCAAAAAAAATGAATTTTTTTTCAGAATGTTTATTACAAATAGTAGTGAGTATTGAAAAACATTGGACATTTCTTGAGGTTTTTTGAACCATGACTTCTACTGTCCATTTTTCTGCGAAAATGATCTTTTGGATATAGAAATTTATATTTGGTTTTTGTTTGTGGTATATGTCATTTTTGGTTTCTGTTGCCCAAAAAAAATGAATTTTATCAGTCATTGGGGTGGTGATAAGTGTGAACCTGTGGCTGTTATGTACTTCACTCTACTGGCTGCTTTTAGTTTGCACCACTAAATAGATTGTCCCAACCTTTGTAGCAGCTTTTTCATCATGAGATCTGGTCCAAGCTAGGGTGTAAGTTGGAGCTTTTTGCACCACATAATTTAAAATATATCAATGACTTATATTGAAGTAGTGTAAGTTGGCGCAATGAATTTGATGATTCAAGCTAAATTTTAGCCACTCTACTATGTAAACAACAATCTTGCAATGTGTGTTGTCAATATTGCTTTTATAAGTAAATGTTGCGATTTGTCAATGTTGTCAACGGAGTTTCTATCATTGTTTTCATTAAAAAAATTTGAGAAAATCATGTACAATTGAATTAATTTATATCAATTTTATCCGATTAAAAGAAATTAACTCTATGTCTGGGTTTGTTTGAACTTTAAAAACTTATTAAACTCTTGTTATTTGGATAGTTTTTTTTGGATTTTTTATGATTTGGTTGGATAATTACGTTGTTTGATGCAAATAGGTGAGTATGACATTTTATTATGATGATTTGGATATATTTGCTTTATAATTAAGTTGAAATTGTGAATTATTGATTCATTTATAGTATTATATAATACATATGTAATGTATAAACTTTTTAATATTTTTTTTTTAAATAAGTTAAACTAACCCATCGAAATTGTTACTAGGAGAATCAAAGCTAAGACTTGAGAAGAGCACACTCTAAAGTCTCGAACTAACACTACCAGATCAACCCAAGTGGGTTTAAATTTTTTAATATTATTTTAATATGAGGTAAATTCATACAAGTTTAGGAGTCGAGTTTACAAGTCGATTCCACAAAGGGAAAACAAATTGAGGTAAAAACTCGAGTTTGACAACCATTAATAAGAAAATAGGCAACAACTATTTTTGTGTGTGAGTAGGCAGCAACATTTGAGAAAACAGAAAAATCATCTTCACATCAACATCATCCAGTCCCTTCTTAAACTGGCGGTTGAGCAATATTGTTTTTCGATTTAATACAGTGATAATGATAGAAACAAAACAGCACAATACAAAAATAATCAACTTCCTGTTGTTTATACTAATACAATAGTGGTGGTATGGGAGTGAGTACAACAATAACCACCTGCTCGAGTAGATGAATCTCTCTTAAAAAGGGTCTGCTTAATTGTGAGTAAAAAATAAGATCCGATTCTCTGCGATATAAACCTCAGACACCAATGTAGAATGTAGATATTAACTATCTAAAAGAATTCCCCAACAGGGGGTTTGCTTGCAAAAGGAGTTATTCAGCACTTCAAGAATCAATTTGGTCAGCAGCGGAGACTTGTCACTAAATTGCCTCCAAGCCAGCAATTTTCCTTAGCTCCTCACATAATATAAATGTGATTGTGGTTTGTGGTCCTAATCTTGCAAATAGTGTGAAACCCCTGACAAAACGTACCTTGGATGTTAATTAGCATTAAAGTTTAAGATGAATAAAACAAACAAGCTCCATGTAAAAATGCATCCCAAACATAAAACTCACCCTTTATAAAGTGCTCTTGGACCCTCCGTAAGTAGGACCTGAAACCCACCACACACGACAAATGCCCTTAATAAGTGAATCCAGATCAGAAAATATATCATTGTTTTACATGATTGGGTTTTATGAAAGTCGCATTAAAAGCTAATAATTAAGAATTAGGAAAGCCTAGTCAAAGTTAAAGAATGTATGAAAGAAGTATAGAACTTATATGGCACAGTACAACAAAGTAATGAACTAAGTCAACCACTTAAAATAAAGAAGCAGAGATCAGTATAGAACAAACAAAGTACTGCAGGTTTGAGAGGTGAGAAAACAATTTAATACCTGGTATGCACAGTTAAATCCATTTTTATATATTCTACCACCCTTGGATTCTCGTTGCAACATGAGACGTGTTTTAACCATATCCATGGGAGCAGTTATAAGGGTGCTCAGTATGCCTGCAACTGTGCTCGAGCTGTATAAGGTACATGACACAATCAGTTAAGTCACATCTCTGATAATGGAAAATGGTTTTGATTTCAAAATAGTAATAATTTTAATGAATTCAGAGTTGTATGGTGTGCCAATAGAAAACATAGGTAATCTGATGCTGACAAAGGATTGGTCGGATCCATTTAGAATTCATTGCAGGCTGGCTGCCTAAGTTTGCATTTGCAACAAGCTAATGTCACGACTTAAATCCGTGACCTAGTCTCCTGGCAACAATTCCAACTGTTACAATAAGGTTTCCCTTATTGTATTTTATTAGAATACACAAGGAAGAATTTCACTGACTACAGATTAGAACACAAATTCTTCACGGTTACAATGACCAACCTGGCCCAAGACCCAGGTTTCCCTCATCTCTTGACATTGTTTCGTATAACAACCCCTGACTTTAGACTATCTCAGTCCCAAGTTCCCAACCAATGTCAAACTAACTATTTAACTTTATCTCCCTCAACTAATAGACCTAAGGCGTGCCAAAGTGGAAAATCATTGTTTCAAATAATTATACACAAACAAAACTAGTTTTGTAAGAAAATATGCACTTCAGCTTCAGTATATTTTATGCACGCAAAAACAATTATAAAGCAAACGTTAGTTATGCAAATTTCATTTTTCAAGATTTGTCAATCTTCATTATTCTTCACTATATGGTGAAGTTGTTGCCCGTGATTTTCGTCAATCTTAGTTCAGTCTGCACTAAGAGAGATATGGAGAAATAAAAATGACGAGAGAGCCATACATAAGATGTAGATGAAATCCTTCTTTGAGAGATGTCCACTTGACTAGAATCTGCATAAGGAGGAAAGCAAAACAAATTTAGAAAAACAATGATTTAATTGAAAGTAAAGACAGAAGTAAATTAGGGACGAGGAATAGATGAAAAAAAAATACACTTTAGAAATTGACCTGCTTGGTTTCATCATAAGTAGCCAATTGAGTTGCAGTCAAGGCAGCTGCTCTGGCCATGGCAGGGCCCACCCCCTTCCACAGAGCTTTAATTCCCTCTTCGGATATAGTCTTCCGGAGCTCTAAAATTGGTCCACCCTTTCCCATGTCTGAATTCATTTGCAAACGCACCTGATTGCGGGAATGTGGTTTTCAAGGAGAAACAAAAAAATTTGTTTAATGTACAGGTAAAAGATATGATAGCTCACCTTGAGAACTTCCATTGGATTGGTGAGTGCAGTTGCAAAAGCACCAGCAAACATTCCCGAAGCAATTTTAACTAAAACATTGGAAGAACCAAAAGCACGATCACATGCATGCTTAGAGGGTTCATACAAACCCAAGCGTAGTCCTCCATAAACAACTGACCTTGTTAAAGCAGGTGTCAAGCCCAGATACAGAGACTTAGGTCCTTCATTTTTCACCACACTTAAGAATAATTGTCCCTGGAAAAATGCTTAATTGACAAAAGTTTTGTATTGTTATGCGATAGGTAAGGTCAAAAGAGGAAAGGTTGAACTCAGTGAACTACCATTCCACTCAAAGGACCCTTCTGGCCAACAAGTTGCATTTGTAGCCTCACTTTCAAGACATCTGCATGACATGTAGAAACAAATTAAATATAGGTATTTTTAAGGTCTCAATGTAAACTTCACCAAATTAACGATAACATCTTTACCAGGGACGGAACTATACACACTTGAGGGTGTGCACTTGCACACCCCGACCCTGGAAAAAATATACGTGTTATCCTGTTTGTATCTATTTTGCACACCCTCAATATTTTACTTTGCACTCATGATCCAGATATTCCCTCACATAAATGCATTCACAGCTTGTTTTCTCTCCTGATGAAAACAGACTTATGTCTCTTCTGATGTATTGGTTCAGTATTTATATTTAATATAATTAGAATTATTATTTAAAATTAAAAGTAAATTGACCCAAGATCATTTAGACGAGATAATGAGGGTCTATGTTAGCTTAATCATAGGTTATGAATTCAAACTGATTCTTATAAATGGAGCAATAAAATTCCAATGAAAACCATTAACACTATAAAGATGAAAAACAAGGGAGTAATGAAGCAGGAACGAAACGAACCTAGAGGGTGAGTAATTGATGTTGCAACTGCGACAGAAATTCCACTTGTGGCGAAGTGATTGAAAACAGTTGAAGGGGACTTGGCCCAATTCTGCTTCTCATCATGCGCGGTTCCTGACACATTTTACTTCAAAATTACAACCAACTTTATCATAATGGATAAAACAAAGAAATAGAAGAAAAGCAAAGTCGTAACCTGAAAGTGATGATGAATTATCATCGGAACCACCCATCTAGCTTTCTACAGGGACAAAGGAAAAAAGTCAGCAGATCTATGATATGATATGATATGCTCTTTTAATTACACACGAGGGAAAAATTAAATCAGGCGAATGTTTTGTTGACAAGGTGGCAACAGTTCTGTTGACAAGGTGCATAAGGTGTCATAAGGACTAAAGTGAAAGTAGAAATGGTTATTTTGATCTTGAATTGAAAACCAATATTTCTAAATTTAATTTAAAATCCCTAAATCATGAATTTAATTTCCAATCCCCTAGATCTCAAATTCTTAAATCTCATCTAATTTTCTCTCTTGTTCAAAATCAAATCTTCCATTAAACACCAAAATTGAATCACATGATGACGGGTGTTGAGTGTTGGGACGAATTTACTTTAATATTAAATTGTTAAATCATTAAACTAATGATATTTTAAGATCTTATAAATGACAAGTCATAAAAAATGTCACTTGAAACATTCAATTTTACAAAAATGTCATAAAATTATGTTCTTGTATTTGAGTCTTTCGATTGGAGGCGATCCATGAAGGTTAGCGTTTTGGGAACCTGTTTTGTCTACTATTAAATCTAGATTGTCGGGGCGGCAAAGTCGCTTTCTATCATTTGGGAGCCGGTTGGTTCTTCTCAAGTCTGTCTTGACCTCGCTTCTTGTCTATGCTCTTTCCTTTTTCAAAGCTCCGTCAGGTCTAATCTCTTTCGTTGAATCTATTTTTAAAAAAAATAGTATTTGGGGAGGGAGCGAGGATAACAGAAAAATTTCCTAGATTGTTTGGAGCTCTGTTTGTTTACAACAAGAGTATGGAGGGTTGGGGGTGAGGCAGTTGAAGAAGTTTAATATAGCTTTATTAGGTAAATGGTGCTTGAGGCTGTTGGTGGATAGAGGCCGGTTTTGGTATAGAGTGTTGGTGGCGAGATATGGCGAGGAGGCAGGAGGTTGGAGGTTGGGGGCTGGAGTGTTTCTTCTTGGTGGAAGGAGATTGCAAAGATTAGGGACGGGGTAGGTGAAGATGGTGGGGGCTTGTTTGCATAAAGGGTATCGAAAGTGTTAGGGGATGGAAAGAACACTTTCTTTTGGTTTGAGAGATGGTTCGAAGATGTTCCTTTTTGTAGGCAGTTTGCTCGATTATTTGATTTAGCGACAAATAAGTTAAGTACGGTGGCTCACATTTGTGCGCTTGGTTGCGAGGAAGGGGGTGAGGCGTGGAGTTGGAGGAGAAGGTTGTGGGTATGGGAAGATGAGATGATAGAGGGGTGTAGGCGCTTACTCGACGGTGTTATTGAGCAGTCTGATATTTCTGACAGGTGGCAGTGCGATTCGGACATTCCTGGTGGGTACACTGTGAGAGGTGCCTCTCAAGTTCTGACAACTCCGATCTCTTCCACAGTTGATGCAATGGGAGACCTTGTCTCGCATAAGCAGGTTCCTTTGAAGGTTTCCATTTTTGCTTGGCGTTTGCTGAAGGACAGGTTGCCAACCAAGATCAACCTTCAATGGCGGGGCTTCCTGTGTGTCGAGGTGCGACACTGATGAGACGACATCCCACTTGTTTATTCATTGCGATGTTTTCGGTTCGTTGTGGCAGCATATCAGATCCTGGATTGGTGTACCAAGTGTTGATCCTCACAATATCAGTGAGCATTTCATTCAATTTACTCATTATACATGTCATTCAAAGACTAGCTGATCTTTTATACAATTAATTTGACTTATTTGTGTCTGGCTGGTTTGGAACGAGTGCAACAACATGCTATTTAATAACATTGAAACTCCTTCCCTAAAAAAAAAAATTGAAACTCCTATTTTATAGCTCATAGAAAAGTTAAATTTCATTCGTTTTGATGGTTAAAAACTAATAACGCCACATTTATGTACGGTGGTCGGATTCTTTGCTTTGTTTGGGTATCGACTGACCTTTGTTTGTGTAAATACATTGTATGATTGTTTGTTTTTTGTGGTGGACTCTCTAGTACACCTTGTACTGAGGAGCTCTCATTGCCGTTGTTAATATATCCCATTTTAATTTTTTAAAAAGAATATAAACAAAAATTGATCACAACACAATTAAGAGAAATCAAAGAAATATTTACATAATTAAGGGTTAATTAAGTAAATGGTCCATATAAATATTCAGAATTTTCTTTTTAGTCCCTATAAAATAAAATTACACTTTTTAGTCTTTATAAAATTTTTCATCAGCATTTTTAGTCCCTATAAAATTTTTCCATGATCATTTTTAGTTCTTATAAAAAATTTCATCAACATTTTTGGTCCCTAAAATGCTTAAGAAAAATGTCACATGAATTAAAAAATATGATTTTATTTTGTAGGAATTAAAAACAAAACTGTGAATATTTATAGGGACTAAAAACCTAATTAACCCTATAATTAAAAAAGAATAAAAATATATTTAACACTTCTCTAAAAAAAATATATTTAACCGGAAATATAAACTAAAAAATAACAACTAGCCCAAATATTGAAGAAACAAAAAAAAATAAAAAAATAAAAGCAAATACTAGCTCCGAAATAGTGATGATATCCAAAAAGTTCTATAGTTTGGGCACCGAGGCAAAGGTGTTCATCTTCATCAACATCAAGCTGAAGGTCGTGCGTGCCACTTCAAACCTCTTCAGGGTTCTGCTAATTTGCCCCATTGCTATCTTCATCCATTGCTATCTTCAAACCTAATCACAAATCTTTAAATTTCACCTTTCATTCTATTCATCACATTTTATTTAATTTTGCATTGCAGCTACTACTGTGACTACTGCGATACCTATCTCACCCACGATTCTGTAAGTTATTTTCCTCGCCAATCACCAATTGTGGTGTCTTTCACTTTGATTTTAAGCCTAGAACGACGACATTAGATAGATAGATAGATAGATAGATAGAGAGAGAGAGAGTTGGGGTAACACTTATAGTAGAAATGATGGTAAAATTATGCTTAGATCGTTTGGGCATGTAGAGAGAAGACTTGTAGATTTTCTAGTAAGTAGAGTAAATAAGATGGAGGATAGTAAAATCACTAGATGAAGAGGATAGACCTAGAACAATTATAAGAGAACTAATAAGAAATATTTTGGGATTAATGAGTCGGTTCAAAATACAGTAATAGGATATTACGAGTATGGTGTAATTTGATTCATGTAGCTGACCCTGCCTAGTGGATTAAGACCTTGTTGTTGTTGTTGTTGTTGTTATTGTCACTCATGCTCTAAACCAACAAAAGAGTATCGGATGAATTTCTTCTGATACTTTCCTTTTCTTATTTTTCTAAATAGCATTAAGATGCAATTGCATACCAGTAGATAATCTCAAATAAGTCAGTCCAAACCGGCCCTTCGTATAATTTTCATGAATGTTAGTTAGCCCCAACTGGACAATGCACATGTTTCTAACTTTGTGTTCATATTGCAGCCGTCTGTTAGAAAGCAGCATAACTCTGGTTATAAACACAAGGTGCTGTGAAATTTTCTCACTTTTTTTTAAATAAAAGTGCATCTCAATGTAGGTCATATTTATGAGGTTTGATATGTGTTTGTACTTTTCCAAGCTAATGTAAGGTTATATTATCAGCAATTTGAAGAACAGCAAACCCAAAGTTTAATTGATCAACGGATCAAAGAACATCTTGGGCAAGCTGCGGCTTTTCAGCAGGCTGGTGTGGCTTATAACAATCTAATGGTTCAAAGGCCAAACCTTCCTCCTGTATTGCCACCCCCGAGATTTCCCATTCCTGGAGGTCAACCACTAATGCCAGGGTTCAGACCTCTCATGCCTCGACCTTTACCTATTCCTGGGGTACCAGGTGAATGTTTTCCCATCCACACCTTTTGCAACATTTATAAAACTGCAATAACCTATTATTGAAGTATTTGACTGTTCATGTATTCTGCATTTTACACGCAGTCCATTAAATTATACTTTCAAGGTGAAATGAGCATGATTATGCACATCTTATTGGCTAACCACATTATTTTTGGCTTTCATTACTGAAATTTCCTTGTAGTTTGAATATCCTGTTATATATATGTTACTTTTGTCTTTGGCTTTTTTCTATCATGACATGACACCTATTCTTTACATGTAACCTTTTTTTTAGTTGAGCTTGTATGTTTTGGTTTGGTTTTTTGGATAGACGTAGAATTTTCATCTGAAAAGCACCAACCTTTCTTGTGTCGGAAGTTTTAGAAAATCGGGTAGCCAAGTTCAAGCATTATAAACCGGTTAATTTATTCTATCATATCTAATATAAGTGGTTTTCAATTGGAGTTTTCAGGGTATCCTTCTGCACCTAACACCATGCCACAAATGATGCCTCCACCTGGTGCTCCCCAGATACCAGGTCAGCTAAATACCCTACCAAGGCCCCCTTCATTCGCTCCCCCACCAACAGTTCCTAGAAGCACTACAGCACCGCCTTCCAATGGTGCTCCCTCTATGGCATCATCAGCCATGTATCAAGCCAACCCACCGGCACCATCATCTGGAGGGTATGATAATTACAATTCCAGTTCCATTGCTCAAGCACCTGAGAGCAATCAATGACCTGGTCAAACTTGTATGTTATAATATTATATGAAATTTTGCACTAATGCAATTTGTTCAGTAAAATCATACTGCCTTATTCTGTACTATTTTCTATCAGTAGCTTAGGATGAAAACAGGCTATTTGCAGGGACTCGGTCTTTATCGAGTTCTACTAATCAACATTCTCTTCTATTTTTATTTATTCATGTGCGATATAGTTCTCTCTGCATAATTTTATCTATGTTGGAGTTTTATGACTAGAATTATATATGCTCTTCCTCTAATTTGTTTATTGAATGAGGACTCTCACAAGCCATAATATATTTGGCCATATTCGGAGAAATCATGTACTTTAAATTATTAGAATGCAGATGACAAGCAACTTGAATGTGAGGAAAAATGTTTTTTGAGCAACTATTTTGCCCTGGATGAAAAAATTATATTTAAATGTTAGTTGTGTGCAAATTATTGGATGAACAATTTACATTGAAGTGTTAGTTGCGTGTAAATTATTTGACATAGGCGAGTCTTCATTTTGCAACTGTGTTTCCTTTGAGATCTTAGCCTTATATCAGTGATGGGCCTAGTTGCCACTACAAGTTTTGGAGAGAATTCAATTTTTTTTTTTTGGTTACAAATTATTGTTTGGAGAGAATTCAAATTATTGATATCAAGTGCTATATGTTCTTCTTTTTCTTTCTTTTTTTAGAAGAGTTGCTTGTAGAATTACATTATTATGTTTTCCAAGAAATACTTGGGTGGTCAAACACTAAATAAGATTATTTGGGCATTCACACAAAAAAGTAGAATCATTTAATCATTTAAAAAATACACATTATTTAGTTATTTCTTGTACCTTTTAAATAATGTTCACTACTAACTTCTCATTGGATTGAGATTTTCCACTAGGGTTTTAAATGACAATGCCGCACCTAATTAACCAAGAAAATGTTGTGTAGTGTGTTTGTGATTTTTTATTTTTTGGATTTGAAAGTTTGTTGGATTTGAATTTTCGGCATTTGATTTTTTTGTTGGAAGAAGGTTTGCTGGTTTGAATTATGTTAGCAGAAAGAAAAAGGAAGGAGGTGAGAGAGGAGAGAGAGGAGAAATTAATTAGGTGTAGGGAGATGTACGTGCATGTCCTGTTCTTTCATTCACCCACAACGGAAGATATGTCACATTCATTCATCTTAATAGGCGCCATGATTTTTTAACACACGACATTTTCCTAGTTTATTAAACAAAAAATCGCTTTATTCTCAAAGTATTTTTATTCTTATTTTCCTTTTGAGTACATTTTTTTTTTTACAAAGTGTATCGTATTAGTGTATTTTATTTTAAAGTAAATTACACACTCCTCTCCTGAAAGATGCTTAAATTATATTCTCATCCCTTCTTATGTTAAAAAAAATATACACTTCCCTCCCCTCTTAATCAAAACATATTAGAAAATATTTCACTTTTCTTCCTTGAGAGAAGCTTGAATTACATTTCTCTCCTCTCTTATGTTAAAATCTACGCTTTAATCCCTCAATATTTTTTATTTATTTCTAATAATCTAACAAAAAAAATAATCTAACACACATCAAAGAAAAATAGCATTGCAGGTTCATTTTAATATACTCAAATTTTGAATACATAACTTTCTCTATTTTTTTTTATATAACTTCATTAACATATAGTTTTAAACCCTATTATAAAATATGAAACAACCTAAAATAAAATTAAAATATGTGAAAAATTACTAAAATCGATTAAGTATGGTTATTTTAAGGTGAATTTTATACTCTAAATTATAAAATTAATAACAAAATATTTAAATTTAATTGTCATTTACATTTAGATTATAAAGAAAAGAATTTTTATTTTTTAAGCGGTGATGCAAAATTCATATATATTATATAAATATTTATTTATGTTAAAATAGATTAAAGTGTATTTCATATTTAATTATTAAGGGGAGGGTTGTAATTCAAGCATCTTATAGGGGAGGAGAGTATAAATTTTCTTTTTCAAGGGAGGAGAGTGTAATTCAAGCATCTTTGATGGGAGGGGAGGATAATTTACTCTTTATTTTAATAATAAATAAATATAGATCCTGTAAAATATACATAGATCGATACGATTTCCTCTGAAAAGATGATAGATTAGATGGATATGTTTTAGTTGCCATGCGAATTAACTAAATATTATTTTTTTTTTGAAGGAAAGAATTAACTAAATATTAGTATTTATTTGAACATTAACAATAACAAATGGGCATTTGGTCTAGTGGTATGATTCTCGCTTAGGGTGCGAGAGGTCCCGAGTTCAATTCTCGGAATGCCCCTATTCTGACCTTTTTTATTTTATAATACTGGTATACTCTACTCTTTTCCGGAACTCTTCGAGCTGTTCCTTTTGTTTTGCTTTTTACCCCCTTCCTTTTGCTATGCAGTTTGGCCTATCAAAATTAAACTCTTACTAATTTTTTAAAGTTTTATTTAGATGCGTAATTGCTATAAAACATTTAATTTTAAAATCTATTCAGATAGTTGTATTTAATCTTTATTAAAATCCAAAGAAAGAAGGAACAACTCACTTAATATTTAAGGTTGGATGCTAAATTCAAAATGTATAATGATTCATTATGTCTAAATGAGACACTCTTCATTTCTATTTTACTCCATTTAAATAAACAGGCTTGCATAGTTAGTTTGAAGATTATATTAAGTTATAATCAACAAACATATTCTACTTTCATGCATAAAAATTTCTCTATTTTTCAAATTCTTTCTCTAGATTTCTTAGCATTATCATTTTATTTTCTTAGAGTCAGACTCTACAACGTGTACTCAATGAAGGTCTCTCTATTAGAACTCAAACGTGGCCCTTAACAAGTCTCTAGAAAATAACAAGAGATAAATGTTTGTTAGTATCATGCATCAGCCAAGCATAAATTGTTGTGTTATTAAGAATATTTGATTTTAGAATACTGCTCTTCTCCTAGCACATTTTGCTCGCGTCCAGCTACCTTGCCGAAAATACCATTGTCTTAGTTAAGTAACGCATGTGTTAAATCCTGCATTACTTAACTAACGCTACATGCTGTTTTAAACAAGGCAGAACACCTCATTTCTCATCTAAAATCTCAAAAATCTCTCTCAAATCACCCAAATCCAAAATTCATTCAAGTTCAAATCAAACAACACTCAAATAACAAGTAAGTTTTCAAAATCAAACACCATTAACCTTTTATGTTTATATGTTAGATTTTTTCTCTTATATTAATTTTTTTTAGATTTAGGGTTTGTTTAAATTTTGGTTTTTTTGGCAAGAAATCATACAATGTTTTCATGAAAATGACTTGTGTTGCTTAAATGTTTTGATGTTTGCATGTATTTATGTTGTAGTTTTGAGTTTTAGAGATTTTTTTTAGATTTAGGGTTTATTTAAAATTTGATTTCTTTTGCAAGAAATGATACAATGTTCCAGAGGTTGAAGGTTTGGTGCCTTGGTGTAATGTTAAGAGGTCTCAAGGATCAACTGAATGAATTCAACCAAGGAGTCAACCCCAGAGACACAAGGAGGATGGAATACGTTCGGTATAAACGTCCAACGCTTGACGAGAGGAGAATATCATTCAGTTGGGTGGAATTAACGAGCGACGAAAAACGTGAGGAGCATGTTTTGGGAGCACAGTGTGTTCCAGTGGATCGATATGCGGGTAACGTTGCTGAGATCAACTGAAGATATTATCAAGAGTTTGATTCCGCCAGAAGATCGTGATTAGGTAGGGAATGCACCTTCCAACTACAACAATTGTTTTACCCTGAAATGAGAATTCAAACTTGCTAAACGCCAGTTCCCAAACATTCACCCGACATTCCTATTGTTCCTTTCAAAAGATTAAATTTTTGTTAGGCTGATTTAAATGAAGGTATTAAAGTGTCAAGGAATGAGCCTCATTCTTTTGACACTTGAATACCATCATTTAAACCAAGTCTAACAAAAATTTAATCTTTTGAATGGAACAATAGAAATGTCGGGTGAATGTTTGAGTCCAGGTGTTTAGCCAGTTTGAATTTACCATTTCAGAGGTAAGACAATTGTTGTAGTTTGAAGGTGCAACCTGAATATTATGTAATGTAATGTAATGATAGGACATATTTAGGAACATGTATTGTTGAGAATCAGCTATATGAGTTATGATATCAAATTCCTTCATATAAGATGATTGTCACAGAATGCACCTCATTTTTGTGATGACCCGTCTTATATGAAGGAATTTGATGTGATAACATATATAGTCGATGTACATGTTGTTTATGTAATGTAATGTAACTTTTATTTGAATTTATTCAATATGCAACTTTATTCGAATTCACGCTGAGTTTAATTAGTTTTTTTTCAATTTTTTTTAATACGTTGCTTTATTCAATTCACGCTGAATTCATTCTAATTCATTTATTTACTTTACTCGAATTTATTAATTCAACACACAATCATAAAATAAATGCAAAAATTAAAAAATATAAAGAAACAAAAATAATAGATATAAAATATCATTTTATTAATATAATTCTTATTACATTTACAATTGGGTAAAACTAAATCTGCGGAAGAAAAAAAAACACCAGAAAATAGTAGGCTTAATTATAAAATGGATATGATTAATTATGGTTTAGTGTTTAAGTTAAGATTTGAATTTAGATTTTTTCGAACAACTTATCTTTAACTAAAATTCATTAATCAATTGAGTTCAACCAATCCATTAAACTTATTAATCATCTTACATTCAAAGCACACATATTAACAAATGAATTTTAATATATAGTAAAAAAAATTAGATAGACATTTGATAAATTTTCACCATTTAAATATACCATAATATTATTCCTTAAAGAACATAGAACAATATCCAAAGAATGAAATAAGATTGGATGATAGTATATTTATAAATGAAATTAAATTGACATATTATTTAAATATAAAAACATTCAAACATAAGATACTAGAAGGTGGAGAGGATAAGAAAACAAGAACAAGAACACAAGTACAAATAGTTGAGCAGAGACACATTGAACTCAACTCTTGTGTCTGTCTCTGTTTGTGTAGTGAAAATGGCTGTTGCACTTTCAAGTTACTGTTCTATGTTCTCTGTGTTATCTTCTTCCACAGTCAAATTCCGCTACTCACATAGACACACTAATACACATTCACAGAGACCCTTCATTTCCATTCGTTGCAGCCGCTCTCCTAATTCTGACCCCAATTTCAAAGGACAGGTAAATCCCAATTTTTACCTCTTACTTTTTTTTTTAACTTATTTCCCAAAATTCACTTATTTTTGTTTGATGAATTTTGTCCTTTAAACTGTTTTAACTTATGTTTTTTCTGTGTGGATGTGATTTGACATGCAATGAAAGAAATATAAATACAATGAGATACATAATGTTTATTTTTTGTGTTGATGTTTCAGAATTCGTTGGAGCCAGCTTCTTACAAGTCTTCAAGGAAAAATAAGGACTTTGTGGTAGACTCCAAGGATCAGCAGGTACTTTTTGTATCAAATTGACATGGTAGATGACAATTTTTAAATTGCTAAAGTGAATGTGAATGTGTTGCATTTGTCTCGAAATTTTGAAGTGTTATTGTGGAAACTCACATACTGATGAAGGCTTTGTTTGGAAGGGGGAATCATCTCTCCCCTTAAAACTCCAGAAAAACCCTGAGATAGGACCTGAGATTATCTTTTTGGGTCATGTTATTCGGCCTATTACATTAGTCTCGAACAAGTTAGGTTCAGGGTTATTCAATTTTTTGTATTGAGAATTCAACGTCAAGTCACTATTTTGGGCTGTGAAATTATAATGTATAATTTGCATTTGTTCTGCATACCTGATAATTGAATTAGAACTAAGATTGTGCTGGTCAGTGAGAGTTGAATCCACTGGTAGGACTGAACACCGTTGACAAACAGGTATTCGGTTGGTTGGCATGTCTTCTGACCTTGGATTGGAGCAACTTCCTCTATCCTCAAACAATTGATATAGAGGTAGTTTGGATAAAGTTTTCTACAAGCTTTTATGGCAGGGGGAAATGTTGAAATGAGATTGTTATAATTACAAGTATTATAACTAATGGCTTTTTATAAGTTGAAATCAACTTATGCACGCCAGCTTTTTTAGAAGTCCCATACTCTAAATCTTTGTAAGCATCCATAAATGTACAAGAACTTATTATACAAGGTTGGAATTAGAAGCTTATTCTAATTGAGAAACCGGCATAAGCCAAAATGATTCTTTCTCTTTGCATGCTTCTCCTTGCCTCTTCAAATAATTTTATTTTAATTTCAGGGTGAATCAAGTGTTTTACAAGATTCGGCTTTCCTCAATGCTGTTGTGAAGGTGAAGTTTTACTATTTCTTCCTGCTTACGAATTATTTTTTATTTTGTTTCAGAGACCCTTAAGGGTTGCACCTCAAATTCAAAATCCAAACGCAAAAATTTCCTTTATGTCATGCCTCAATTATGCCTGACATCTGTGTTTCTGTTCTTGTTGGATCTTGTCCTTGAAGCTTTCATGGCATGTCTCTAGGTTGTCTAATGATTTCAAAGTTCAAAATTATTTGTCCCATCTGATCATCATTCACTTCACGATAATAGAATTTGACACCTAACATTTTCTTAAATATACTCTTGTCTATAATGCATATGGCTTTACTTTTTACAGTGCCTTAAAACTGTATCTCTTATTCTTTTCATCATTGAGCAATTACCATGTCTTTAACTTCATATAGTATTTTTGTGTTACATATTGGAACTGCTCTTACACACATTTTCAGCGTCCTTACACGCAGTTTCTCGTTTCCCTGTTTCATCCTTAGGTTTACTGCACGCATACTGCCCCAGATTATTCACTTCCCTGGCAAAAACAGAGACAATTCACAAGCACCGGAAGGCAAGACTTGAATACCTTAACTGCATAATAGTATGAATAAATTTCCTGAATCAAACTAACAGGCCACATGCTTTGCAGTGCATTTATGATTGGTGGCAAGAAACTATTAACCAACGCACATTGTGTGGAGCACGATACACAAGTAATTTCCTGAATTCTAATTTCTTCTGTATATTGTAGATTTTGCAATGTGAAATTTTTAAAGTTCTTAGAATTGGCTTTCAAATGAATCTTATATATGAAATTGCCAACTAAAAGGCAGAAAGTTAGGAGGAATTTCATGATTGATCAGATCGAAGAAAATCAAAATTATGGAAGATAGTTCGTAGAGTTTGCTTAGTTACATAAATTGATAACAGACACTGGATATTGGGATATTTTATGTTAATAGGTGTTATCTTATTACAAGTTTGTTCATATAAGCTATAAATAGCACGCTCAATAAGACTTTAAACTTTATATCGACATTCTTTTGATGTTTATACTTTATTCATTTAATTCTAAGGTCCGATGTGTAATGAAATGTAAGGAGATTCAATTGTTATATTTTTTGGGGGATAATTGCAGGTTAAAGTCAAGAGAAGAGGGGATGACTCGAAATATGTGGCTAAGGTATGTCTGTCATGATGGAGGTGTATTGTTTTTTCTCAATATACTATTATGTTATCAAACTTTGGGTGTCGAGAATGGTTTGCTTAGCATATCTGACTGATTGTGACCATATAAATCATGAAAATGTAGTTTGTAAAAAGAATTGCAGAAGAGAAAGTTGATTTCTATAGGGTAAACTGCAAGTTATAGCATGTTTAAAATTCTCAATGAATCAATTGTATAGTGCATGTTAGCCATGAATAGGTAAAAATAGGTTATAAATGGTAGAATATCAAGAAAGCTTGTATATCACTCGATTGCAACTTGCAAGGGTTGGGGACTTTTAATATAAGTTTATGGGCGATGATTGTAATTCAGGTAGCTTGCAGCAATGATGCTTTCAAGAACAGTATTATATATTATAAAATGGTTTTGTTTCTTTCGACGATTCAAAGAAATGAGTTCTGCTGGGAACGTTTTGTTGGTTCATTTGTCCTGTTTTAATTTACGATGATATGGAAAAAGAAGTATTTATACATACAAGTTATGCCATGAACATATGGAAATAAAACAAATTGTGATAGTAGCCAAGTAATATGGACATTAATCCTAGGAGCTAATCTAAGATACTTAAATCTTGGAAGTTGATCCTAGGAGATAAAATCAGATTTTCTAACATAATATCAAAGATATTCTGAAATATTTCATATTTCATTTTTTTTGAAGAAGCTAAACTAGCACACCCAAATTAGCACCGGGGAGAATCGAACCTGAGACCTTGAGGAGGAGCACACTCCAAGGTCCCTAGCAATATTTCACATTTCATATAGTCTAAAAATGACAACATAAATTATGTATTAATAATTCCAATTATCTTTTTTTATTTTATAAATTTTCCAAACAAGTATACAATTGTCAATAGAAGACTCTTAGACATGGATATTATTATGTAGCACATGTCAATATATATACCTTATTCTCATTGATGGAATGTACAGGTTTTAGCCAGAGCTGCTGGTTGTGATTTAGCTTTGCTTTCAGTAGAAAGCGAGGAGTTTTGGAGAGATGTGGAACCTCTTAGATTTGGACATTTGCCACATCTTCAGGTTTAAAACTATCACTGTTATTTTTATTTTTTTTGAATTTGCTTCTTCCTGCTTTGGTAATTCTTCATTGCAATAGTAGTAGCTGAGCTGTTATTGAAGTCAAAGTGATCTGGGTAACTGATGTATGAACACTCTCAAAGGGCGTTGGATGGATGTATAGAGTTAGGGTGGTGAAGTGATATTTTCGTCTCTAGTGTCACTGTTAGGTACATGATGCTAGTCTTATTTTCTTTTTGGCTATTAAGCTTATAAAATTGGTTAGGTTAAAAAGTAACATCTAACACACAAATTTTGAAAACGGTTGATTATGTCACTTGATCAATATCTGCTATCAAATATGTAAATGACACCATAATACACCGTTCCTAAAGATTGCATCCTTTATTTGAAATAGTTTCCGTTAGATATTTTATCTATTATTGGTATTGTTCCAAATCGTATGGGAGAGTAGTTTTCCTTCCTTTATCCTTCCATCCATTCTCCACCACTTCTGCTTTCTAAATAATTGCTGATTTTTCTTAAAAAAAAACAATAATTGCTGATTTATTGTGGTCTTTGATCCATACCAACTACCAAGATTATGTTGTTTCAATAAATTTACGAAAAATGCAAGAAATAGTGTTTAATTAGACTATTTTTGAAGTGTGTGTGTGTATAGTTTGTCCTGTTTAAATTTTCTAACAATATACTCTTGTTTGGATGGTTTGACTTATATATATTTTTCTAACATGAAGGATTCTGTAACGGTTGTGGGATATCCTTTTGGAGGAGACACAATTTCAGTGACAAAGGGAGTTGTATCTCGTGTAGAGGTTTGATATATTGCATGTGAATTTTTACTTTTAGTTTGTTGAGAAAGCAATTTTTTTATCCGAGATTTTAGTTCGCAATTGTTGAATAAAAATAGTAACCAGGTTACATCATATGCTCATGGATCATCTGAGTTGTTAGGCATCCAAATTGATGCAGCAATAAATCCTGGTTAGTATATCTAAAAGTGGTTCTAGTCTATCTTTTCTTATTCTAAATAATATTTCTGCCACCCAACATTGAAATAATTTCCTCCTTTTTTAAGAGGATTTTATATTGATGTGATACTGTAATAGAAATTACGTACACATGTTAAATTTTAGGCAATAGCGGAGGCCCAGCATTCAATGATCAAGGAGAGTGCATTGGGGTGGCATTTCAGGTAGACTTTATGGCCTGCTGTTACTTGATGTATTAATGATTTCTTGGCTTGTATACTTTTATATGAAAGGACCGTTTTGTAAGAAAAAAATATAACACACCAACACTTGCGATCTTGGACACAAAAATAACCTTGTTGGCTAGAATGACTACTCCAGTTCTATTAGTTAAGAATTAATATCACGTCAGTTTTTGCTAGATATTAAATCACTCATGATCCTTAATTTATCAACTCAAACTTTTGGGAAAGTTGGTTTTTGACATGGTGTTTAAAGGTCTTGCCCTTCGCATTTTTTTAAAAAAGGAAAAGGTTAAATTTAAGCACAAGGTAGTTGGGATTGTACACTGTACACTTCACGCCAAAAGACTCACGTGAACAAGTGTGTTAACTGTTAAGTGTACTGGTAATCCTTTCATAAGCATTCACCTAACAATTTAAACTTTTGGAGAAGTTGGTCCTCGCCAGATAATCTTGTGCTAACTGATAAAAAATTCCATTATGTTGTTTTCTATTCTGGATCATTTACCTAAGGGACAATGTTTCTAGGTCTATAGATCTGAAGATGCTGAGAATATTGGATATGTGATTCCATCAACAGTTGTATCTCATTTTCTGTCTGACTATGAAAAGAATGGCAAGTATACTGGTAAGAAGTTCTTCTAAAATATGGCTATATTTGATTTTGGTGCATCACTATGTTTACTGGAGGCATTACATCATACTGCTTGGGGAGATTTAGTGTTTGTCTGAAACTCTAATTAAGTTTTGTATGACTCAGTCCCAGAAATATGTCTTACAATAAATACTACTGTATTTTGCTCAAAAATAGACTTTAACAAAACACATTTTTACTGATATAAGTTGCGGGTTTAGAATCCTGTGCACATTTCCTTTTGAATGCCAATTTCTATACCACCTAAAAATGTTCTTAATGTGTGTTTTCCTGTTATGTGTTCATGAAGTAACCACTTTTCATCTCTACATAAAAGAAAGGTGATATAATATCAGTTCCCAGTTATGTCAATACATGTAATATGTTGACAAATATGCATTCCTGTAATGTCCTAAGACGCCTAAAATCTTTTAATTCCAGCATTTGTCTGGAAAAATATATTATCACGACTGTATTTTCAAAAGGCTGTACCATTAGGAATCAAGCCTTCTAAAAAGCTTAATATGCAACTATGCTAGTGGTCTAAAACTATGTCTTCACTTCTAGGTTTCCCTTGCCTTGGTGTACTTATACAAAAGTTGGAGAATCCTGCGCTGCGTGCATGTTTGAAACTACAGTCAACTGAGGTATTTCTTTCGTTTAAATCTTCCGTGGTTGAAACAGGTTATTGTCATACAACAAATTTAGCTATTTTATGCACGGAGATTATTTGTTTGAAACTGGTGTGAAGATGCCAGATTGGAACCACATATGTGGGGCCTCCTTATTTTCATACCACATTTGGCGTTACTTCAATTTATATAAAATGTCGTGTCTTGATATATATCATATTCTATAGTTACATTATCTTGTTTGCTCATCATATTTGTGGGGCCTTTTCCAGTGTACTTCTCTTTTACATTTTCTTTTTGGTACTACTATTGGTTTTCCAATACCTACTTCATAAAGATGGAATCTTTAAGCTTCCCATAAAGATTGGTTATTCTGACAGCTCTTTTTCTCTCCTTTCCTCTTCCCGTACTTAACCCTATAACTTCGATAATAAAATAATTTTACATCATGAATTTTGATATTTCGCCCTTTCTGTCATGTGCAGGGTGTATTGGTACGCAGAGTTGAACCTACTTCTGATGCAAATAATGTATTAAAGGAGGTATAGAAATGGTTGAATGTGAATTCTGAGTAACTTATACCCATATTGTATGAGGCATTAACATTTTAGACAAATCTTGCCATTACAGGGTGATGTGATTGTCAGCTTTGATGGTATACGTGTTGGATGTGAAGGAACAGTTCCATTCCGCTCAAATGAGAGAATTGCCTTCCACTACCTCATTAGTCAAAAGTAAGAGCATATTTTTCTTCGAAATTAAAGATATCAAAAGCTGCATTTGATTTAAAGTTTATCACTTAATTAAGTATTGTTGTCGCAATAAATTTTACATTTGATTTATAGCTTCTTCAAGCAGAAGCTATAATTGTGAGACTTCAACTTTGTAATATTAGGAGTATTACTTGTTTGCTTCTCCGATGTTTTTGCTTTATGTTCGTAATATAATTGCTACATGAAATTGCGTGGGTACTAAGTATATAGTACTTCACTATTGGTTCCTCAAATATTTGTTTATGCATTTTATATTGGAGATACTCATATATGTTTACTTTGTGGCATTTTATATTTGACATTTGCTTTTATTGGCCATTGATATGCTTAGGATGGAATCCTAGAATAACAATGTTACACAGATTTGCAGGTGATACTGCAGAACTTGGTATCGTCAGATCCGGAACATCAATGAAAACTAAAGTTATTTTAAATCCACGAGTTCATTTGGTATGTGATTTGTCATAGAAATTTGATATCAGTCAATTCCATGATTCTATTGATCTGATTCTCTTTGTTTTGCAATTTTTTTTTTCTCTTTAAGGTTCCCTTTCATATTGATGAAGGTCAGCCTTCCTACTTAATTATTGCCGGCTTAGTGTTCACACCTCTTTCAGAACCATTGATCGAGTATGTTGCATTTATTTTTTATATATGGCGTTTTTTTTTTTTTGGGGGGGGGGGATCACTTTTTTTC